>WBZO01000329.1_pt1 | contig 108320 bp, 85 predicted proteins | sample 5204261 | NCBI WGS metagenome assembly WBZO01 (sample SAMN12412400, study PRJNA552823) | activated sludge metagenome | isolation source: activated sludge from anammox sidestream of wastewater treatment plant... | place: USA: North Carolina | collected 2017-09 | reverse complement strand
CTCTCCGGTCCGCTGCAGCCGCTGATAGGCGCGGCCGGCGACCAGCGCCGCGTACCCCGTCAGTCCGCCCGGCTCGGCCGGCGCGCGTCCCACCGCCGCGATCGCACCGGCCGCATCGCCCGCCTCCAGGCGACGCACGGCCTCGGCCACCGCGCGCGCGGCCGCGCCAGGCTGGACGCCGGCTTCCGGCACCAGCCACAGCTCGGCCCAGGCCGCGGGCAACGGCTCGTGCGCGGTGGGCACGAGCCCCCTGTCCTCCACCACCGCGGGCGCGGTCACCAGCGAGGGCGCGGGGACCGGATCGACGATGAGGACGAACCCGAGCGTCAGCCCCAGGAGGAAGCACGCGCGGATCGCTGGCCCGATGGCGAAATCGCGATGGAACGGCGTCATCGGTCTGGACATCAGTCGTCAGGTGCCGGTGCCGAAGTGGTCGTCGAGCACCGCCGGGTCGCCTTCGGCGAGCGTGCGCACCAACTCCTGCTCGAAGTAATCGTCACGGCCGGGCAACGTAACAGGCACGCGGGTCTCGTACTGGTGTCGTGCCCTGCCGATGGGGCCGGCGAGTCGTGTCCGCAGGTCGCGCGCGCGGCGGCCCGCGTCGACCTCGGCCTCGTTGTAGAGCTTGAGCTCCGACACGACGAGCCGTGCGAACCGGCGTGCCGATTCGGCGTCGGCGGCCATCGGCAGCGCTTCGGCCGCCTCGGGGCCCGCCGCCTCGGGGTGCGGCAGCCGAACGGTCGCCGCGCGTCGCGCCGTGAGCGACTCGAGGCACCGCGCCGCATGGCGCGCGAGAACCTGGACTGCTTCCGGCCAGCATCCTGGCACTTCACGGTCGCTGGCCCCGCCATCGTCGGCGTAGACGAGCGCGACCGAGCGCCCGTCGACGACCACCGGCGCGGCCAGGCCGGCGTGGTGTCCCTCCAGCGAGAGGACGGCCAGCGGGTGGGAGGCGTCGAGGCCGAACGCGCCGGCATGGATGCTGACCGGCTGCCGCAAGGCGACGGCCTCGCCGAGGGGACCTGCCTGGGACAACGCGCATGCGACCGTGGAGGAGATCTCCGGCCAGGTCGCGATCCCGCTGGCGCACCAGGCGCGCAGCGCGTCGTCGCGCGCGATGAAGACCGCCGATCGCGGCGCCTCGGCGGCAACGGCTTCGCCCAGCGCGTCGAGCGCGGCGCGCAGCGACGCGCACTCGTCCACGCGCACGATGCTCCGGAGCAGCCGCTCCATCGACGCCAGACGGCACTCGCGTTCGCCGGCCTGGGTGGCCACGGCCATGGTGGCGTGCTCGGCCTCGAGGGTGGCCGCCCGGGCTTCCAGTTCGACCAGTTGCGCGCGCAGGGCCTGTTGGTGAGCGTGGGCGGCCCTCTCGGCCTCGTCCAGTCGCTGGATGGCGGCTTCCTCGAACGACGCGCGCAGCGCCTCGGCCTCGGCGCGTGCGCGGGCGACGGCCTCTTCCACCAGCGTCCGTTCGGCGTCGGCGACGCGCTGCGCCAGTGCCGTCTCGGCGTCCTCGCGCGCCTGGCGCAGCGTTTCCTCGGCCTCGCTCCGCGCCGTCGCGAGATCCGCCTCACGCTGCTGTGCGTGGAAGGTCGAGAGGTGCGCGACGAGATCGCCCATCACGCGCGCAATCTCGCCGGAGGCCTGGGCGAGAATCGACTCGGTCGACGGCAGCGATGATTCGGACATGATGGAAGACCCGTGAAGGGGGCACGACCTGTCAGGCATTATGCGAAGTGCGGATCGGCCAAGTCAACCGCGAAGCAGCGCGGTAAGTGCCTCATTCCTCGCGGGTTGACGCGGCGACGCCCGCTTCGTACACTGCTGCAGGTCAGATCACGGATCTGTCGGGGCGTGCCGCCGGTTGGCGGCCGTCTTCTGCCGTCGTGGGGGCGTCACGGTTTCGACGGGGGCCAGGATCCGCGGGATGCATGCCGAGCACCATCGACTCGCAAATCCGATGGAAACCAAGTGTAACTGCGGACACGCAGCTGCCTCTCGCTGCCTAACACCAGCGAGCGCCCTTGCCGACACGGCCTGCGGGTCGGTGAAGGGCGTCATTGAGCAGGCTGGCTTCGCACCGGGGTTCCCGGCGGTGCGCGGCGAGACATTCCGGAACTGGCCTCACGCGGTTTCCGCGGCGCTTCGACGCGTGAGGTGAGACTTCAAGCGCGGCTACGCATGTAGAGTCCTGCGAGGAGCGGCTTTCGGACGGGGGTTCGACTCCCCCCGCCTCCACCAGTTCACAAGGGCTCGGATGGCCTCGAGCCCGATCTCCTGGTTCAGCACCAGTTCGCGCGCGTTGCGCGCCCTTCCGTAATGGAGACGCGCAGGTTGCCGGAGGCTTCGCACCGCAACCCGCGCGCGACGCGCGTTCAGCGGGTTGCTCGGATCGACAGGGAGACGCGCTCCGGCCACCGCCTCCGTCCGGGTGCAAACCGAGGTTCGCAGGGTTGGCGTGTCTGCGCTGCGCCTGGCTGGAACGGACACCCACCGATACCCGCCAACGGGGATGCGTGCACAGGTGGCGCGTCGGGCGCCAACCGGCCTGGCGTCCTCCCTGGTCAGGAATCGCCCACGACACCAGTGCCCGCCAGGATGCTGCCGCAGGCGGTGGTCAGCCGATGCACTGGCCGCAGGCGCCGCTGTCACAGCAGCAGTGTCCGCAACTCATCCACACCTCGCAGGCACACGCCGTCACGCCGTCGCACGCGACACAACACCTGACGCACGGCCCGAGCGGGGCCGCGTCGCCGCCCGGCTCGGTGCGACAGGTGCTGCACTGGCCGGGGTCGGTGTTCCAGCCGGGTGGCAACGGCGGCAGGTTGGACGCGTCGAGCCACTGGACCTCGAGCGGCACCGGCGCCTGTTCAATGCGAACCGGCGCGGCCAGGTGCAGGCGAGACTGGGCGATCTCGCGGATCCGCTCCGCGCCATTCGCCTCGATGTGCACCTCAAAGACGACGAGCCGGAGCGCGTCGCCCGCGCGCCGTGGCGTCAGCCCGAGGGTGAAGGCCCCGACCGAGATCCGGCCCATCTCGCCGTCGATGATCTTCAATCGCATCGGCACGCCACCGGCCTGCACCTGCAGGATTAGCGCCTCCGACGAGGCGCGGATCGTCGTGGCCTGCTGGGCGCGGACGGGCGTCGCCGCGCCGGCCAGCACGGCACCGATGAGGGCGGCGAGGGCCAGCATGGAGCGTGTCATCAGGGGTTGTCTCATCACGGCCTCCTCTTCGTACGACGACGCCATGTCGTCGCCGGGAATTTTCGGGGATGCCGGTACCCGAGCCAAGCGACACTTCGTGCCACGACGTCACCTGACGTGGCCTCCACTGCTCCTGGCGCATCTTGTCGCCTTGCCGGGCGGGCCGGACATTGACGCTCGAAGACCGCTGTCGCTAGGATGCCGGCCGTGTCCGCTGACGAACAGGACATCGTCGGCCGTGGCCTGCTGCGAGGCTGGAAGGCGATTGCCGCGTATCTGGGCACCTCGTCGCGCAGCGCACAGCGTTACGCGGCGGAGCTCGGCATGCCGGTCCATCGTACGGGGCGCGTGCAGGGCGGGGTGACGGCCTTCCCCGACGAACTCGATGCGTGGACACGTCAACGCGCCGCGAACGCCGCGGCCGAGCCCAGTGCCCTGCCTCCCGCTGCCGTCGTGAACCCTTCTCCGGAGAGAGGCGGCCGGTGGCGCCGGCCGGTGCGAGGTGTCGTGATCGGAATCCTGCTGGCCGTGCTTGGTGTCTTCGCGTGGTACGGCCTTGCACTCCGCACGAAGCCGGGACCGATCGATGGCCAGACGACGCCGGCCACGACCGTGGCGCGTCAGGAGCCCCAGCCGGCTGGCGATGAGGCCCGGCCCGGTGCACGGGCCACAACCTTTCTGTTGTGGTTCCGGCTCCCCACCGGACGCGTGATCGAGATGCGCGTCGCCGAAGGTGTTCGCTCGCCGCTGACGATCGGGCCCAGCCTGGGATTCCAGGTGCAGGCGCGCATGCGGGACGGCAGGCTGCGTGTCCGGCTGCTCAACGACCCCGACATCGGCGGCGGCCCGGCGACCGATTCATCAGCGGGCGCGGTTCTCGACCTGGTGCGTACGGAGCGCGGACAACCCATGCCCGTGCAGGTGCAGTTCGAGGACACCGCGCTGGAGGTCGCCTGGGTGAACGAACAGGTGCCGTGAAGTCCGCGCCCGCCACCAGCGATTACCCCCTCCGTAGAGCGCGGGTTGCTCGGATCAACATGAGCAACCTGAAGGTTGACAGCCTCGCGGCGCAACATCAAGGAGACACGCAGGCTGCCGGAGGCTTCGCACCGCAACCCGCGCGCTACGCGCGGTCAGCGGGTTGCGCGGTCAGCCCGCCGCGATCGATGTCGCGAACCGTGACCTCGCGGGCGCCCAGGTGCGCGCGCAACCGCTCGGCCCACGGCCAGGCCAGCGCGCCCCGGCAGGAATAGAGGTTGATCGCGGCCAGCCCGTATTCGGGGTAGGTGTGAATGGTCAGGTGCGACTCGGCCAGCAGCACCATGCCGGTGATCCCGCCAGGTCCCGGAAACACGTGCCAGGCCGCGGGCTTCACCGGTCGCAGCGAGAGGTCCGCGACCATCTGAGCGAAGAGCGCCTGCAGCCGCTCCGGCGATCGCAGCATCGCGGCATCGCACCCTCGCGCGTCGACGACGTGCTCCACGCCGCGCGGAATCTTCACGGCGACGAGCGCCGTCGGGCCGCCGCGGCGGCCGACGGCGGGAACATGCCGGTCGAGCCGGGCGAAGGAGGCGACCAGCGCAGCCGCCAGCCGGGCCAGCGACGGTACCCGGGCGTGGCTCCACCGATCGAGCGCCCGCAGCCAGCCCGGGAGGAAGGGGAGACCACTCTCCAGGCTCAGCGAAAGACCCGCCTGCTCGAGCCCGTGCGCGACGTCGCGACGCGGTCGGGGCTGCCCGCCGCCACCGCGATCGCGGCCGGCCCGCCGCCTCAGCCGGCCCCACGCCGCGCGCAGGAAGGGTTCGCGCCTGTTCGACATCCGGAGGACCAGGCGCCCTCCCGGCTTGAGCAGGCGCGCCAGTTCGCAAACGATGGCGGCGCTGTCGAGGGGGCCGGCCATCCCCATCCAGCAGACCACGTCGAAGGACCGATCGGCGAACGGCAGCGCCGCGGCCTCTGCCACCGTCGTGCGCGGCGCCGCGCGATCCCGCCCCTCATGCGTCCGCCCAACGGCTGGCGCCGGCACGTCGACGCGGTGCACGCGCGCGCCCTGGCGGTCCATCCATTGCAGGATTGGGGTGCTGCCAGGTTCGCTCTGGCAATCGCAGCAGAGGACCGCCAGGCCACGCAGATCGCCGACGCCCTCCCGCACGAGACGCCGCTCGCGCTCCAGGTACAGGTCGACCGACGCCGCCCCGGTGAACGCGGGAACACCCTCCGCCGAGGTCCATCCGGTGCTTCCGGCGCTCGCGCGTTCCGGGGTCCGCGGGCGGGCTGACGCATCCGTGCTCGGGAAGACGGCGCCGTGCGACATGTGACGATGGCCCGCGCATTCTATCGCACCGTCGGTCATCGCCGCGTTCGCCAGCGCCGGCACGGTGACGGCCGTTCGGTCCGCGGCCGTTGCGCTCGGCGTTGCTGCAGCCTGCCGTGGCCGTTCACGGCGGGGGGATCGGTCCAACGGTGGCGCCGTAGCCCTCGCGCTCCAGTGCGTCGCGCATGACCCGCAGCCCCGCCAACCTGCCCCGCACGCGGCCGACCGCCTCGGCGCTCAACCTCCCGCGCTCGAGCAGTTGCTCGAGCCTGGCGATCTCCACCTCGATCGATGCGTGCGTCTGCGTGAACTGCACGTCGGCCGGCAGCGTCAGGAACTCCTCGGTCTCTCGCGAGGATGTGTAGGCGCGGTAGAAGAGCCAGGCGATGATCCCGGCGGGGATGGCGACGAAGAGCAGCACGCCGCCGCCGCGGCTGCCGAGCGCGACCATGCCGTAGAGGCTCGCGACCGTGATCAGGCCGAAGAGCAGCAGGCCGGCGAGCGCGACGGCACGCGACGCCTTGCGCACGACACCCGGGCCGAGGGTGCCGAACACCATCGCGGCGATCGCGATCACGATGAGCGCGGTGATGATTGTCCCCATGACGTCCCCGCCTGCCCCGCCGCGAAGGCGGCCGCGCTCCGGACGCCCCGCCCAGGAGCCGGGACCATCCCGCGGCCGCCGATCACGTGGTGATATCGGCGCGGGCCGGGAATCGCTTCATCGGGCGAACTGCACCCGGACCCCTGCGCTCACCATCCGCGGCGCGCCGATCGTCGTCGGGTTCCGGCCGGCGACCACCTGGCGATCGAGAAGGTTCTGCACGCCGGCGAACAGGTCGAGGCCGCGGGTGATCGCCCGCGACACGCGCAGGTCGATCAGCGCGTAGCGCGGCAGCACGAACCGGTTCTGGTCATCGTCGAACTGCCGGCCCGCGAACTGCGCCTGCAGCGCTGCGGTCAGGTAACGCGGGTGGGTGAACAGCAGCCGCGCGGTGGCGCGATGGGTGGGGACCTGTGGGAGGACGTTGCCAACGAGCGCCGGGTCGGCGTCGAACGCGCTCACGCGGGCCCGGTCGAACACGTACCCGCCCGACACCCGCACGAACGGCCCGGCACGGTACTCGAGGTCGGTCTGCAGGCCGCTGACCCGCGTCGCGCCGAGGTTCCGGCGCTGGCGCGTGATCTGGCTGCCGGCAACGGCCACCGTGACGTTCGACACGGGGTTGGCGACGCGGTTGGCGAACCAGGTCGCGCGCCAGGTCAGGCCGCGTGCCAGCGCCACGTTGAGCCCAGCCTCGCCGCCAAGCAACCGCTCGCGCCCGAGCTGGTGGTTGGCGAGCGTCAGCACCGTGCCCACGCGGAACTGGCGGTACAACTCGTTCAGCGTGGGCGCGCGGAATCCCCAGCCGAGGTTGCCCCACGCCGACACGCGATCGGTGACGTGGTACATCACGCCGGCGCGCGGGCTGATCGCCGTGTCGCTGCGGCCGGCGAGCAACGGCGCATGACCTGCCGTCGGCTGCCCTGTCGCCACGTTCGTCTCCAGGTTGTGGCCGTCGTGATTGCGCCAGCGGTCGACGCGCGCGCCGATGGTGATGACGAGCTTCGGCGCCGGCGTGACGAGATCCTGCACGAAAAGGCCGGCGCTGGTCTGTGTGCCGCCGGAGACGCGGCGGGTCACGATCCGCTGGCCGGTGACAGCGTCGAGCGCGTCCTCGCGGCTGTCACCGTCCACGCGGCGCAGGTCGACGCCGGCGGTGAGCAGGTGCGCGCGGCCGATGGTGCGGGCCCACTGCACCGACCCGCCCGCAGCGTGTACCGGCACCGACTGATCGAGCGTCATCCGGCCAACGCTGCGCGGCGGGCTGGCGGCCGGCACCGCGAGGAAGTTGCTGCGGAAGGTCTCGACGTCGCCGAACGCGCGCAGCTGCAGCGTGCCGGCATCCGGCAGCAGCACGTCGACCCCGCCGGCCAGCGTCGTCCAGCGCGTGCGGTTGGCCTCGGCGGCGCCGTCGATGGTGCTCACCTTCCCGTTGTCGCGACGCTCGCGGAAGTAGCCGCCCCGCGCGAACAGGGTGACCGCGTCGCCGGCGCGGTACTCGAGCTTGAGGTTGACGCTGCCGAACCGGTCGTTGGCCCTGCGGTCGACCAGGCCGCGCTCGCCGGGTGCGACGATCGGGTAGCCGCCAGTCGAGAACGCCGTCGCGTCGATCACCGTGCCCAGCCGGCCCCTGACGCCGCTGGCGATGAAATCGGCCTTCGGGCTGTCGAGGTTCCCATACCTGAGGCTCGTCTCGAGGAACCGTGGCGCAGGCCGTGCGGTGAGGATGTTGATGACGCCGCCCATCGCGTAATTGCCGTACAGGCTCGACGACGCCCCGTCGACCACCTCCACCCGCTCCGTGCCCGCCAGCGGCACGCGGCTCCAGTACACCCAGCCGCCGAACGGGTCGTTGAAGGGCAGGCCATCGACCAGCACCAGCGTGCGGCTGACGCCGCTCGGGCCGATGCCGCGCAGCGACACGCCCTGCGCGGTGGGATGCGCCGACAGGCTGCTGACCCGCCGGAACAGGCTGAACTCGGGCAGTTGCCGGAGCACATCGTCGGCCACCACGGCCGGCGACAGCGCGATGTCGTCGCCGGAGAGCACGGTCACGCTGGCCGGCACGTCGCCCAGGCGCTGCTCCGTGCGCGTGGGCGTCACGGTGAGCGACTCGGTGATCCGGGCCGGCGAGAGCACGATCTCAAGGCCGTCGAGCGGACCGCCGGCGGAGATCCTCACCTGTCGATCGGCGAAGCCCGGCGCGCGCACGGTCACGACGACATCACCGGCCGCGGACACCCCGATGTCGAAGCGGCCGTCGTCATGCGTGACGGCCTGCTCCGTGACGACACCCGCGCGAACCAGGACGGTGGCCCCGGCAACGGCGGCGCCGCTGGTGTCGCGCACGACACCTGTGACGGCCGCCGGCGCCCCGAACGCCAGCGACAGGACGAAGGCAATCAACACGATGGCATCGGTTGAGGCGGCAGCAGTGGCTGCGTGAGAACGGGCTCGAGTATAGCGCGGCGGCCCGGGACGGGCGGCGGGCGTGGCATGGCCCGGCGCGCCGGCGCGGATCGCTGGCCTACGGCTCCCACACCGCGAAGCGGACCGTCTGCACCTGCCCGTCGCGACCGATCGAGCCACGGTCGCGCCCGTTGACGATCACGCGCACGGCACCGGCGTCGCCCACGCGCAGGCTGACGGCTTGCGCCGCATCGAACGTCAGCGTCTCGCCCGCCGCGACAAGGCGGCCGAGCCGCGTCTCGTCATCGGCGATGGCGCGCACCCACACCGGCCGCGTGGTCACGATCTGGACGACGAGAGGCCGCGGGGGCGCGCCGGGCGCGACCGCACCGGCGCCGCTTCCCGATTCCGCCATCGATGGTTCAGTCGATGGCTCAACCGGCGATGCCGGCTCCACGCTGGCCGGCTGCGGCGCAGGGGCGCCGGCGCCTGGCAGCGACACCTTCCCGGCGGGCGGGACGACAGGTGCCTGTGGGGAGGCGGTCCGCCGCTGCGCCTGCGGCCCCCACAGCCACCATGCCAGCGTGCCGGCGGCGACCACGGCGGCCAGCAGGAACAGCCATCTCGGGCGGCGGCCGCGGCCATGGCCGGAAGCAGCGTCGGCGAACGTCGCCTCTCCGGCAGGTTCGGCTGGTTCGGCTGCGCGATCGGTCTCGGCGGCTGCCCGCGGTCGCTCGGACGACGGCTCGGACGGCGCGTCGCCGGCGGCGCGGCTCTGGCTGCCGGCTCCAGGCGGGCCATCGATCACCCCGGGCGCGGCCTCGGCCGGGACGGGCCCGGCAATCGGCGGCTCGGCCGGGGCCGGGTCCGCGGCCGGCATCGCGGCAACGGCCGCGACGCCAGGTTCCGTCGTGGCGTCGTCCTCACGTGACGGCACGCCGCCGCCTGCCTCGCGCCGCCGCGTGAGGGCGCTGAACTGATCGAATGCCGCCTGCCGCTCGCGCCGCAGCCGCTCGATGCTCGCGCGGAAACGTTCGAGTTCCCGCACGCGCCGTTCGATCGACTCCTCCCGCGACGCGACGTCGCGCCGCGGTTGATCGTTGCCGGGACTGCTCATGCCGTCATCGAGGATACCGGAGAAGCGTCCGTCGGGGATCCCCGTCACGCGTGCGGCACGCGTCGTATACTGTCGCGGCTTCTTCGACGCGATCCCAAGCCTTCGTCCCGCCGCGTGTGCGGCCCCAGTCAGAGGAGCAACGCGTGACCCGATCCCTGGCCATCCTGTTCACCGTGAGCCTGGCAGGCGCCGTGGGCGCCCACGGGCCGCTGCATGCGCAGCAGCAGCCCGCCCCGCCCCAGCCCGCCGCCGCGCCCGCCCCGGGCAAGGGCGGCGTCTCGCGCCCGGGCGACGATCCCTTTCCCAGCACCTATCGCGCGCCGGCATCGCGCCCCTTCGCCATCCGCAACGCGACGATCATGACCGCCGCCGGTCCGACCATCGCCAACGGCACCATCGTCGTGCGCGACGGGAAGATCGCCGCCGTCGGTGCGAACGTGGCCGTGCCGGCCGACGCCGAGGTGATCGACGGCAAGGGCCGGTTCGTCACGCCCGGCGTGATCGACACCCACACGCATCTCGGCGTGTACCCGGCGCCCAGCACCGAGGCCGGGTCCGATGGCAACGAGGCCACGCGGCCGTCGACGCCCGACGTGTGGGCCGAGCACTCGGTGTGGCCGCAGGATCCGCAGTTCCCGCGCGAACTCGCCGGCGGCGTCACCACGCTGCAGGTGCTGCCAGGCTCGGCGAACCTCTTCGGCGGCCGGGGCGTCGTCCTCAAGCCGGTGCCGGGCGCCAGCGTGCAGGACATGAAGTTCCCGGGCGCCAGGTACGGCCTGAAGATGGCGTGCGGCGAGAACCCGAAGCGCGTGTACGCGCAGCGCGGCCCGTCGACGCGCATGGGCAACGTCGCCGGCTACCGTGCCGAGTGGATCAAGGCCGAGCAGTATCGCCGCAAGTGGGACAAGTGGCTGGCCGATCCGACCGGCGAGTCGCCGGCGCGCGACCTCGCCATGGAGACGCTGGCCGAAGTGCTGCGCGGCAACATCCTGGTGCAGAACCACTGCTACAAGGCCGAGGAGATGGTGCAGATGATCGACGTGGCCCGGGAGTTCGGCTACGAGGTGCGGTCGTTCCACCACGCGGTCGAGGCGTACAAGATCGCCGATCGGCTGGCGGCCGCCGGCGTGGCCGTGTCGGTGTGGGCCGACTGGGGCGGCTTCAAGATGGAGGCGCTCGACGGCGTGAAGGCCAACGCGGCCATGGCGCACGCGGCGGGCGCGCGCACGGTCATCCACTCCGACGACGGTTCGGTGAGCCAGCGCCTGAACCAGGAAGCCGCCAAGGCGATGGCCGCGGGCAACGCCGCCGGTGTCCGCGTCACGCCCGACGAGGCGATCAAGTGGTTCACGGCGAACGCGGCGTGGGTCCTCGGCCTCGAGGATCGCATCGGCACGCTCGAGCCCGGCAAGAACGCCGACATCGTGCTGTGGTCGGGCGATCCGTTCAGTGTCTACACGCGGGCCGAGCGCGTGTGGATCGACGGCGTGCCGCGTTACGACCGCGGTGCGCCGGATCGCAACTGGCGGACCGACTTCGAGCTCGGCTTCGTGCCGGCCCCCGGGAGGCAGTGACATGCGTGCCACCACCTTCACCACGGCGATCCGCCCGGCGATGGCCCTGCTGTCGGCCGCGGCCTGCCTGCTGCTCGCGCCGGCCGCCCGGGCCCAGACCATCGCGATCACGGGAGGCAAGGTCTACCCCGTGTCGGGCCCGCCCATCGAGAACGCCACGGTGATCGTCAGCGGCGGAAAGATCACCGCGATCGGCGCCGGGATCGCCGTGCCGGCGGGCGCCACGAGAATCGATGCGCGCGGCAAGTGGGTGACGCCCGGGCTCATCAACGCCACCACCGCGCTCGGCCTGCGCGAGGTGGGCGCCGAGGAGAGCACGGGCGACGATCGCGCCAAGGGCGACCGCGGGGTGTCGGCGGCCTTCCGCGCCTGGGAAGGCCTGAACCCGGCTTCGACGATGTGGGCGCCGGCGCGCAACGAGGGCGTCACCACGGTGGGCGTGCTGCCCTCGGGCGGCCTGGTCGCCGGCCAGGGCGCGCTCGTCGACACGCAGCCCGGGCCGGTAGCCGAGATGGTGCGGAAGGCGCCGGCGGTGATGGTGGCGAGCCTCGCATCGCCGCAGGCGGCGCAGGCCGGCGCGCGCGGCGAGATCTACCTGCGCCTGCGCGAGCTGCTCGACGACGCGCGGGTCTACGCCGCGAAGAAGGACGCGTTCGACAGCGGGGATCTCCGCGCGCTCGCCTCGAGCCGGCTGCACCTGGCGGCGCTGCAGCCGGTGCTCGACGGGCGGCTGCCGCTGCTCGTCGAGGCCGACCGCGCCACCGACATCGAGACGGTCCTCGCGCTGGCGCGCGAATACGGCCTGCGGGTCGGCATCCTCGGCGGCGCCGAGGCCTGGATGGTGGCGCCACAGCTCGCGGCGACCAGGACGCCGGTGGTGACCACGGCCCTCGAGAACATCCCCTCGAGCTTCGCCGCACTCGGCCAGCGCCAGGAGAACGCCGCGCTGCTGCGCAAGGCCGGGGTGGACCTGGTGCTCGCCGCCGGCGCGGGCGAGTACTACAACGTCCGCAACGTCCGCCAGCACGCAGGTAACGCCGTGGCCTACGGACTGCCCTGGGACGAGGCGCTGCGCGCGGTGACGCTGGCGCCGGCCGAGCTCTTCGGCGTCGCCGATCAGCTGGGCACCCTGCAGCCGGGACGTGACGCGAACCTCGTGGTGTGGGACGGCGACCCGTTCGAGTTCGCCACGCGCGCCGAGCGCGTGTTCGTGCGGGGGCGCGAGGTACAGGGCCCGTCGCGCCAGGATCTGCTCATCGAACGGTATCGCCGGAAGTGACAGGTCCCGGGGTCCGAAGGCCCGGCGCCGCGGATCCGGATCCCGGGCCCCCTACCCTCGAACATCCAACCCCGGCATGGCCGAACCCCTGGTGGTTTCACACGAAGACGAGTCCGCCGATGCGTCTCTTCCCTCCCGCTCTCGCGGCCCTGGCCGCGGCCATCGTCCTTCGCGCGACGCCTGTCGCCGCACAGCCCGTGTCGCCAATTCCGGTCAAGGTGGTCGTGGTGGCGATGTTCGAGATCGGCGCCGACACCGGTGACCGCGCGGGCGAGCTGCAGCTCTGGGTCGAACGGAAGAAGCTCGACCGGGTGCTGCCGTTCCCGCAGGGGTTCCACGACCTGCGGATGAACGACGACGGGGTGCTGGCCGTGCTGACGGGCGTCGGCACGGCGCGTGCGGCGGCCAGCGTGATGGCGCTCGGCCTCGACCCCCGCTTCGACCTCTCGAAGGCCTACTGGCTGATCGCCGGCATCGGCGGCGTGGATCCCGCCGACGCCTCGCTCGGGTCGGCCGCATGGGCCGAGTGGGTGGTGGACGGCGACCTCGCGCACGAGATCGACGCGCGCGAGATCCCGGCCGACTGGACGACGGGGTTCGTGCCGCTGCGCAAGTCGCGCCCGTTCGAGGGGCCGAAGATCCAAGGCGACACGGCGGAGGTCTTTCGCCTCGATCCGCCCCTGGTGGACTGGGCCTTCCAGCTGACGCGGGACGTACCGCTGCCCGATACCGACGCGATGCGTGAGGAGCGGCGGACGTATCGCGAAGACACCGCCAGGCGCCCGCCGTTCGTGCTGAAGGGCGACACGCGGTCGGGCGGCACGTTCTTCATCGGACGCCTGTTCACGCAGTGGGCCAACGAGTGGGTCAAGTACCACTCGCTCGGGGAGGGCGAGTTCGTGACCACCGCCATGGAGGACACGGGCACGCTGCAGTCGCTCACGTGGCTGGGACGGACCGGGCGTGTCGACGCGCGTCGGGTGCTGGTGCTGCGCGCGGGAAGCGACTTCACGATTCCGCCGCCGGGCGTGTCCGCCGCCGAGATGCTCGGCCGCATGAGCAATCGCCGCTACCCGGCGCTGGACGCGGCCATCGAGTCGGCCTACCGCGTGGGCGTCGTCGTGGTCGATCGCCTGCTGGCGAACTGGGAGCGCTATCGAGACACGCTGCCGGGGCGACAGTGAGTGATGCGGCGGCGGGATCGACGATGCCCGCCGTGACCGCTCACCGCTCCAGCACCTCGCGCAGCGCCGCGAGCAGCAGGAGCAGGTTGGGGCTGGTCGACCCGTGGCCCATGAGCCCCACGCGCCAGATCCTGCCGGCCAGCGGCCCCAGGCCTGCCCCGATCTCGATGTCGTAGCGCTCGAGCAGCGCGCGCCGTACGGCCGCCTCCTCCACGCCATCGGGCACGCGCACGGCGTTGAGCGTCCACAGCCGTTCGTCCTCTGGCGGCAGCAGGTCGAGCCCCATCGCGGCGAGCCCGCGCACCAGCGCCTGGTGGTGGCGCGCGTGGCGTGCCCATCGCGTCTCGAGCCCTTCCTCCTCCACCTCGATCAGCGCCTCGCGCAGCGCGTAGACCAGCGGCGCGGAGATGGTGTGGTGGTATTTCCGGGCGACCCAGTAGTCGTGCAGCAGCGCGAGATCGAAGTAGAAGCTGCGGCCGGGCTGCTGCCGCGCCCGCTCGACGGCCCGCGCGGAGAAGGTGACCGGCGCCATCCCCGACGGCGCGCCCAGCCCCTTCTGCGAGCAGCTGTAGACGCCATCGGCCTGCCACGCGCCCACGTCCACGGGCATCGCGCCGAGCGAGGTCACCGCGTCGACGATGGTCCACGCCTCGAACTCGCGTGCGATCGCGCACAACGTCTCCACGGGGTTCCGCACGCCGGTCGACGTCTCGGCGTGCACCATCGCCACCACGTCGGCGCGGCCCGCGCGCAGTGCCTGGCGCAGTGCCTCGGGGTCGATGGCGCGCCCCCACGGCCCGGCAACACGCCGCACCGAGGCGCCGGCGCGCTCGCACACCGAGGCCAGGCGCTCGCCGAAGTAGCCGTTGACGACGGCGACCACGGTCGATGGCTCCCGCACGAGATTGGCGACCACCGCCTCGAGGCCGGCCGAACCGGTGCCCGACACGGCGAAGCTGAACGCCCCCTCCGGCGACTGGAACACGCGGCCGAGCCGCGCGGCGATGTCGGCGAGCAGCACCAGCATGTCGGCGTCGAGGTGGCTGAGCGACGGGGCCTGCATGGCCCGCATCACGCGCGGCGACACCGGACTGGGCCCGGGACCGAGCAGCAGGCGTGCGGCATCTGGGAGTCTGGCCATGGCGATCGAACCGGCGCCAGCGACCGCGCCGCCGGCATGAAGACGAAGGATGTGACGGCCGTGAACCGTGCGCGCCGGATCCGGCGCGGTGATCGCCCGGCCCGCGGGCCGGGCGATCACCGGCACGGTCACGACAACCCGACGATGCGTCCGGTCTCGGGATCGATGTCGATGTCGTAGTAGGCGGGCCGGATCGGCAGCCCCGGCATCGTGCTCATCGTCCCGAGCAGCGGGTAGAGGAAGCCGGCGCCGACGCTGGCGCGCACGTCGCGCACCGGCACGACGAACCCGGACGGGGCGTTCTTCAGCGCCGGGTCGTGGCTCAGGCTCAGGTGCGTCTTGGCCATGCAGATCGGCAGGCGATCGAAGCCCTGGCGCGTGTAGCGCTCGATCTTGCGCCGCGCCTCGTCGGAGAACTCCACGCCGGCGCCACCGTAGATCTCGCGCACGATGCAGGCGATCTTGTCCTCGATGCCGTCGTTCACGTCGTAGAGGAACCGGAAGTCGCCCGGCTGTCCGCACGCCTCCACCAGCGCCCTGGCGACGTCGACGGCGCCCAGGCCGCCGCGTGCCCACAGGTCGGTCGGCACCGCGGCGACGGCGCCGGCCTCGAGCGCGGCGCGCCGCACGAGTTCGACCTCGGCGTCGGTGTCGGCGGTGAACCGGTTGATGGCGACCACGGCCGGGATGCCGAACCGCCGGACGATGGCGATGTGGCGGGCGAGGTTGGCGCACCCGCTGGCGACCAGGTCGAGGTGCTCCTCGGTGTATTCCGGCGGCAGCGGCTTGCCGGCCACGACCTTCGGGCCGCCGCCGTGCATCTTCAGCGCGCGGATGGTCGCCACCACCACCGCGGCGTCCGGCACCAGCCCGCTCTGCCGGCACTTGATGTCGCAGAACTTCTCGAACCCCATGTCGGCGCCGAAGCCGGCTTCCGTCAGCACGAAGCCGTCGGGCCCCGCCAGCTTCAGCGCGATGCGGTCGGCGAGGATCGACGAGTTGCCGTGCGCGATGTTGCCGAAGGGGCCGGCGTGGACGAAGGCGGGCGTCCCCTCGAGCGTCTGCATCAGGTTCGGCAGCAGGGCGTCCTTCATCAGCACGGTGAGTGCGCCGCCCACGCCGAGATCGTCGGCGGTCACCGGCTCGCCGGCGCGGCTGGATCCGATCACCATGCGCCCCAGGCGCTCGCGCATGTCGGTGAGTCCCGTCGTCAGCGCCAGGACCGCCATGATCTCGCTGGCCACCGCGATGTCGAAGCCCGTCTCGCGCGTCAGCCCCTTCTCCTCGGGCCCCTGGCCAACCGTGATGCCGCGCAGGAAGCGATCGTTGGTATCGACGATCCGGCGCCACGTGATGGCGGCGGGGTCGATGTCGAGCCGCGCGAACCGCGTCCGCTCCCCGGGCGTCAGCTCGTCGGGGTCGGTCCTGGCGATGCCGAGCCTGGCCAGACGCCGCAGCATGACCGGCGAGAACCGGCGCCGGCCGTCCTTCCGCCGCGGGCACAGGCGATCGAAGAGGACCTCGTCGCTCTGCGTCGCCTCGTGCAGGACGCGGGCGTCGATGGCGGCGGCCAGCAGGTTGTTGGCGGCCGTGATGGCGTGGATGTCGCCGGTGAGGTGGAGGTTGAAGTCCTCCATCGGGATGATCTGGCTGTAGCCGCCGCCGGCGGCGCCGCCCTTGATGCCGAAGGTCGGCCCCTGGCTGGGCTGCCGGATGCAGGTGAACACGCGGTGGCCGAGGTGGGCGCCCATGGCCTGGCTGATGCCGACCGTCGCCGTCGTCTTGCCCTCGCCGAGCGGTGTGGGCGTGATGGCCGTCACCACGACGTACTTTCCGTCCGGCTGGTTGCGCAGGCGATCGAGGATGTCGAGCCGGACCTTCGCCTTGGTGGCGCCGTAGGGAACGAGTTCATCGGGGAGGATGCCGCAGGCCCTGGCGACTTCCTGGATGGGAATCGGCGAGGCCGCCTGGGCGATCTCGAGGTCGCTTGGCACCGCACCGCCAGGCGCGGGCCGCGTCGATCCCCCGTGACGGGCGGTGGGACTGGATCCGGTCTGAGCGCCGGCGGAGCGCTCGGTCTGGGAGGTCGAACTCATGGCAGTCTCCTCGAGAGACGTCGGGCGCCCTTGCCCGGCGCGCAGGTTGGGAAGGATGAACGCACGCGCACCCGCGCGGGCATGGTCCGGCAGCGGGCCGAACCGGTGTCAGCCACGCGGGTTGCCGGCCAGTGCCGGCTGGCGCTGGCCGACAGCCTGCGCCTGGATCGCGGTGAGGTTGATGGTGAACACGATGTCCTCCACCAGGCAGCCCCGCGAGAGGTCGTTGACGGGCTTGGCCAGGCCCTGCAGCATGGGGCCCATGCTCACGACGTTGGCCGAGCGCTGCACGGCCTTGTAGGTCACGTTGCCGGTGTTCAGGTCGGGGAACACGAGCACGGTGGCCTGGCCGGCCACCTGCGAGCCCGGCGCCTTCAGCCGCGCCACGTCGGGCATCACCGCCGCGTCGTACTGCAGAGGGCCGTCGATGGCGAGATCGGGCCGCCGCTGCTGCGCGAGGCGCGTGGCGATCTTCACCTTCTCGACGTCCTCTCCGGTCCCGCTGGCACCGGTGGAATACGACAGCATCGCCACGCGCGCGGGGATTCCGAAGGCGATCGCCGAATCGGCGCTCTGCAGCGCGATGTCGGCCAGTTCCTCGGCCGTCGGGTTGGGCACGACGGCGCAGTCGCCGAACACCAGCACCTGATCGGGCAGGCACATGAAGAAGACGCTCGACACCAGCTTGCAGCCGGGCACGGTCTTGATGATCTGCAGCGCCGGCCGGATGGTGTGCGCCGTGCTGTGGACGGCGCCCGACACGAGGCCGTCGGCTTCGTCGAGCGCGAGCATCATCGTGCCGACGACAATCGGATCCTGCAGTTCGATGGCGGCGCGCTCGGGCGTCATGCCCTTGGCCTTGCGCCGTTCGACGAGCGGCGCCACGTAGCGGCCGGCCACCTCGGCCGGGTCGATGATCTGCACCGAGGCCGGCAGCGTGATGCCCTGCTTCTGGGCCACCTCGGAGACCTCGGCCGGATCGCCCAGCAGCACGCAGTCGGCGATGCCACGCTGGGCGACGATGGCCGCGGCGGCCACCGTGCGCGGTTCCGCGCCCTCGGGCAGCACGATGCGCTTCAGGTCGGCGCGCGCCGCCTCCACCAGCCGGTAGCGGAAGGCCGGCGGCGAGAGGCGCGGCACGCGGTGTTCGTGCGAGAACCCTCGCGTCCACGCCGCGTCGATGCGATCGGCCACGAAGTTCATGGTCCGCTCGACCCGCACGCCGTCGTCGACGGGGATGCTGCGGTCCATCGAGTCGATGGCCGTGGCGGTGTGGTAGCTGGCGGTGCGCACGGCAAGCACGGGCAGGCCCGACTGCAGCGCCTTCTTGCAGAGGTTCAGCACCGAGGGGGCGGGTTCGATGCCCGCCGTCAGGACGACGCCGGCCAGCGGGACACCGTCCTGCACCGAGAGCGCGGCGGCCAGCAGCACGTCGTTGCGGTCGCCAGGCATCACCAGCAGGGTGCCCGGCTTCATCGCGGTGAGCGCCGTCGGCACGGTGCCGGCGCAGATGGCGACATCACGCACGCGGCGCACGTCGGCGCGGCCGGCCGAGATGAAGGTGGCATCCAGCGCCCGCGCCACGTCCTGCACGCGCGGCGACGCGAGGTCGGCGTTGCACGGCACGATCGCCAGCGGGCGCAGCCCCTCGGCCTCGAGCGCCGCACGGTACGCGGCCTCGACCTCGCCCAGATCGCTTCCGCCGGGGCACCCCGCGCAGACGGCGTGAATCGGCCCGATCGCCTCGGTGCCGTCGGCGCGCGCCTGCCGGTTCACGCCGCAGCACACGCGGTTCAGGATGCAGCCCACCGTGCGTCCCTCGGTGAGCGCGCCGTAGCCGCGCGCGGCGATCGCCACGACGCTGGCGACCTCCTCCGGCGCCTCGTTGCGCGGCGAGGCCACCAGGACCAGTTCGGCGTCGAGCGCCTTCATCATCAGCGCGTTCACGCGGCTGGAGTGGACCATGCCCGTCTCGGGCGTGAGGCCCTCGACGACGAGCACCTCCGCGTGCTGATCGGCGGCGCCGACGATCTCCACCACGTGCTCCATCAGCAACTGATCGTCGCCGTGGGCCAGCAGTTCGTCGGCCTCGACGCGCGCGATCGACGCCGGCGATGGCGCGTAACCGGTCAGCGCCAGCAGCTCCGCCGTGTGGATGCGATCGCGGCTGGCAATCGGCTTGACGAACGCCGTCTGGATGCCCTGGCGCTCGAGGGCGCGGACGATGCCCAGGCAGGCGGTGGTGAGGCCGACCTCGCGGCCGGCGGGTGCGACGAGAACGGTTGTGGGCACGATGATGTCTCTCCCGGACACGGGCTCAGGCACGTCCCAGAATATCGGCGGTGTCCCTCGCGATCAGCAGTTCCTCGTTGGTGTTCACCACCAGCGCGCGGGGGCGAAGCGACGTGGTGATGCGACCGTGATCCTCGCGGCCGTGCGCGCGGTTGGCCGCCTCGTCGAGCGTGAGCCCCAGGAAGCCGAGGTGGCCGATGACCCGCGCACGAACCGTCACGGAGTTCTCACCGATGCCGCCGGTGAACACGACGGCGTCCAGGCGGCCGAGCGGCACCACCAGCGCCGCGATCGCCTTGCTGAGGATGTAGCAGAACAGGTCGATGGCGAGTTGCGCGCGCGCGTGGCCCTGCGCCGCCGCCTCCTCGACGGCGCGCAGGTCGTTGGAGATGCCGGAGACGCCGAGCAGCCCCGACTTCTTGTTGAGCGCGTCGATCACCTCACGCTCGCTGCGGCCGTTGGCTTCGGCCACGTGGGAGATGATCGCCGGATCCACCGACCCGCTGCGCGTGCCCATCATCACGCCCTCGAGCGGCGTCAGCCCCATCGTGGTGTCGAGACTGCGGCCGTTGCGGACCGCGGCGCACGAACAGCCATTGCCGAGGTGGGCGGTCACGATCGCGTGGTCGACGGGATCGAAGCCCGCCAGTTCCAGCGCCCGCTGCGTGACGAAACGGTGGCTGGTCCCGTGAAAGCCGTAGCGGCGCACGCCGTAGCGCTCCAGCCACTCGTAGGGCACGGGGTAGGTGTAGGTCACCGGCGGCATGGTCTGGTGAAACGCCGTGTCGAACACCGCCACCTGCGGCACGCCGGGAAACACCTCCTGCGCCACGCGGAGGCCGACGAGGTTCGGCGGGTTGTGCAGCGGCCCGAGGGGCACGCACGCCTCCACCTTCGCGACCACCTCGGGCGTGACCGGCACCGACGCGGCGAACTTCTCGCCTCCGTGGACGACACGGTGGCCGATGCCCACGAGCCCGTCGAGCAGGCCGAGGTCCTTCAGCAGACCGACCACGGCGCGCAACGCCGCGTCGTGAAGGGCGCCCGGCAGGGCGCGGGAGTGCTTCCCGCTGCTGTCCTTCCAGTCGAGCGTCGCCTCGGGCGAGCCGAGGCGCTGCGCGATGCCCGCCACGTGCTGCGCGGCGGACGCGGGATCGATGACGGCGAACTTGACGGAGGATGAACCGCAGTTGAGGACAAGGACGGACATGAGAGATGTAAGGCACCGCCAGGGCGGGGGGGGGCGGGAGAAGACGATGCGCCGGCAGGAAACCGGCCAGGCCAATCATACCCCACCGCGGGAAGGACGCGCCAAGCGCCCCGCCCGGCGCCGGCCACGCGCCCCGGAGCCGGCCGCCGCGCCCACACCGGGAACCCGGAGCGCGCCGGCGACGCTCAGATCGCGAGACCCGGCGCGCCGCCCCGCGCGCTCACACCTTCATCGTCCTGATGTCGGGCGCCGCGATCAGCGTGGGCTCGGTGAGCGCCTGCACCGCCTCGAAGGTGGCGCCCGGCGCCAGTTCGCGCACGACCAGGCCATCAGCCGTGACGTCGATCCACGCGAGATCGGTGCACACCGCCTGCACGCAGCGGCGGCCCGTCAACGGCAGCGCACACTGCTTCAGCAGCTTGGGCCGGCCGTCCTTCGACGCGTGATCCATGATCACGACCACGCGCCGGGCGCCCAGCACCAGGTCCATCGCCCCGCCCATCCCCTTGACCATCTTCCCGGGGATCACCCAGTTGGCGAGATCGCCCTGCTCGGACACCTCGAACGCGCCGAGAATCGCCAGGTCGATGTGCCCGCCGCGGATCATCGCGAAGGAATCGGCCGAGCTGAAGTAGGCCGTGCCGGGCAGCTCCGTCACCGTCTCCTTGCCGGCATTGATGAGGTCGGGATCCACCTGGTCCTCGTACGGATACGGCCCCACGCCGAGCATGCCGTTCTCGGACTGCAGCACGACCTCGATGCCGGGCGGCACGTGGTTGGCCACGAGCGTCGGCATGCCGATCCCGAGGTTGACGTAGAAGCCGTCCCGCAGCTCGCGGGCGACCCGCCTGGCGATCTGTTCGCGCGTGAGCGGCATGTCAGGACCTCTGCCGCACGGTGCGGCGCTCGATGGGCTTGCGGTAGCCGGTTCCGAGCACGAGCCGCTGCACGTAGATCGACGGCACGTGGACGGCGTCGGGATCGATCCCGCCAATGGGAACGATCTCCTCCACCTCGGCGATGGTGACGCTGGCGGCGCCGGCCATGCACCCGTTGAAGTTGCGCGCGGTCTTCCGGAAGACGAGGTTGCCCAGCGCGTCGGCCTTCCACGCCTTGATGAGCGCGAAGTCGCCCCGGATCGGCCGCTCCAGCAGGTACTCGCGGCCGTCGAAGGTCCGCACCTCCCTGCCTTCGGCCACCTGCGTGCCGACGCCGGTGGGCGTGTAGAAGCCGCCGATGCCGGCCGCCCCCGCGCGGCAGCGTTCGGCCAGCGTGCCCTGCGGCACGAGTTCCACCTCGAGCTCGCCCGACAGGTACTGCCGCTCGAACACCTTGTTCTCGCCCACGTAGCTCGACACCATCTTCCTCACCTGCTGGGCGGCAAGCAGGATGCCGAGGCCCTGGTCGGTGGTGCCGCAGTTGTTGGAGACGATGGTGAGCTGCCGGACGCCCTTGCGGTGGATCGCCTCGATCAGCGTCTCGGGATTGCCGCACAGGCCGAACCCGCCGACGACCAGCGTGGCGCCGTCTGGCACGTCGGCCACGGCGGCGTCGGCCGACTCGAAGAGCTTCTTCTTCATCGAACCTCCTGGCGCGCCATGCGCGGCGGCGGCCTCCGGGCGCCCCCATCTTGCCACGGAGCCGGGCCGGGTGGGCACGGCGCCTCCCGCCGGCAGCAACGGTGCCGCCTGGCCGCCGGGCGGGTGTATCCTTCCCTTTTCCACACCACGCGAAGGGTGACCATGCCGCGCAAGACCGCTGCCGACTTCGATCAGGAGCTGCTCGATCTCTTCGACCAGTACGTCCACGGCGGCATCGACCGGCGCACGTTCCTCGACCGCGCCTCGAAGTTCGCGGTCGGCGGCGTCACCGCCGCCATGCTGCTCGACGATCTCAGCCCGCGGTTCGCCGAGGCGCAGGTGGTGAAGCCCGACGATGGGCGGCTGAAGACGGCACGCGTCGAGTACGCCGCACCGCGGGGATCGGGCACGATGCGCGGCTACCTCGCGCAGCCGGCCTCGGCGGCCGGCAAGCTGCCCGGCGTGCTGGTGGTGCACGAGAACCGCGGCCTGAACCCTCACATCGAGGACATCACCCGGCGCCTGGCGCTCGAGAACTTCCTGGCCTTCGCGCCCGACGCGCTCGCGCCGCTGGGCGGCTACCCCGGCTCCGAGGACGAGGCGCGCGCGCTGTTCCAGAAGCTCGACCAGGCGAAGACACGCGCCGACATGGTGGCGGCGGCGGGCTACCTCCAGGCGCTTCCGGCCTGCACCGGCAAGGTTGGCGTCGTCGGCTTCTGCTGGGGCGGCGGCATCGCCAACTACCTGGCGACGCAACTGCGCGATCTCGCGGCCGTGGTGCCCTTCTACGGCAACACGCCGCCTTCCGACGAGGTGCCGCGCATCAAGGCCCCGCTGCTGATCCACTACGCGGAGCACGACGATCGCATCAACGCGATGTGGCCCGACTACGAGGCCGCGCTCGACAAGGCAGGGATCCGGTTCGAGGCGCACGTCTACCCGGGCACGCAGCACGGGTTCAACAACGACACGACGCCTCGCTACGACGACGCGGCGGCGAAGCTGGCCTGGCGGCGCACGCTCGATTTCTTCAACAAGCACCTGCGGTAGCCGTCGCCGCCCGCCGCGACCTCGGCACGGGCGACGCCGGCGGAGAGGCCAGGCCGCGGCGCGCCGTCCGCCTCAGGCCTCTGCCCGTGCGAACGCCAGCACGGCGTTGAGCCCGCCGAAGGCGAGCGAGTTCGAGAGGGCGACGTCGATGGTGTGCGGCCGCGCCTGGTTGGGCACGACGTCGAGGTCGCACTCGGGGTCGGGGCCGAGATAGTTCGCCGTGGGCGGCACGGTGCCCGTGCGCATGGCGAACACGACACACGCGGCCTCGACGGCCCCCGCCGCGCCGAGCATGTGTCCGTGCATCGACTTGGTGGAGCTCACCAGCGCCCGATCGGCCTGACGCCCGAGCGCCTGCCTGATCGCGCGCGTCTCCACCGGGTCGTTGGCAGGCGTGCCGCTGCCGTGCGCGTTGACGTAGTCGACGCGTTCGGGGGCGAGGCCTCCATCCTCCAGCGCCAGGCGCATCGCGCGCGCCACCCCATCCACGGCCGGCTGCGTGATGTGGCCGGCGTCCGAAGTCAGGCCGACGCCGGCGAGTTCCGCGTAAACCGCCGCCCCGCGAGCCCGGGCGGCGTCGATCGGCTCGATCACCAGCATCGCCGCGCCCTCGCCCAGCACCATGCCGCGCCGCCGGATCGAGAACGGACGACACGTGTCGGGCGCCATCACGCGCAGCGCCTCCCACGAATTCAGGTGCCCCCAGCAGAACGGCGCCTCGCTGCCACCGGCCAGCGCGAGATCGGCCATGCCGTGGCGCACGAGCCAGGCGGCCAGTCCGATGGCGTGCGCCGATGACGCGCACGCCGTCGCCAGGGTGAACGCCGGGCCGCCGGCTCCGATCGCCATGGCGAGCTGGCTGACGCCGGCGCTGTGCATCGCGCGCGGGATGGTGAACGGATGGACGCGCGGTCGCCCGCGCCCGTAGACCTCCAGGTAGCCGTCGTCCTCGGTCTGCTGGCCGCCCAGGCCGGTGCCGGTGATCAGGGCGGTGCGTTCGGCCAGCCGCGGGTCGGCCGGTTCGAGGCCGGCGTCGGCCATCGCCTCGCGCGCCGCGACTATCAGGTACTGCGCGAAGGGGTCGAGCAGCAGCAGCGCGCGTTGGTCGAACCAGCGCGCGGGGTCCCACCCCTGCACCTGCGCGCCCGCGCTGAACGACAGGTCGGCGGCGCGCTCAAGGCGCAGTGGGCCGATGCCGGCGCGGCCCGCCGCCAGGGCGTCCCAGTGCGCGTGCCGGTCGAGCCCCAGTGCGGAGACGACGCCCACGCCGGAGACGCCGACGCGCCGCCGGCTCATGCGCTGCCGGGCGCGCCCGCGCGCGGCGCGAGCAACAGGCGCAGGCCGTCGGTGGCCTGCCGTACGCCGGTCACCGTTTTCAGCACGTCCTCTGGGATCGCCACCTGGAACTCGTCCTCGATCGTGAACGCAATGTTGATCGCGTCGAGCGAGTCGAGGCCGAGCTCGGCGAACGTGCTCTCGGGCGTCACCCGTCCCGGCGGCAGCCGCGTCGATCGCGCGACGATGGCCATCACGCGCGCGGTGAGATCGTCGATGCCCGGGTCCATGGCAAAGGTCAGCGAATGCGGTACACGCGCAACTGGAACGGATCGGCGCAGCGGCGCCCGCTCACCACGACCTCCACGTGGTGCAGCCCGCACAGGTAGGCGTGACACTGCCGGAGCCGTCCACGCTGGCCGGCGTCGAACACCCGCGCCTTCGCCATGTCCTGCTCGATCGAGCGGCCCGCAGCCTCCCCGCCGCATCCCTCCTCCCGGCAGCAGGGATCCTTGCCGTCGATGCGGAGCGATGCCTCGCCGGTGCTCGCCAGCACGAACCGCCACACGCCCTTCGAGAAGAACGCCAGCCCTCGCCACGCCACGCGCACGCGCACGGCGTCCAGCGCGCCCGCACCGGGCTGGGCCACCGTGGGGGTGTTCTCACATGCGCAGTCGTCGTCTTCCGGGGGCAGCGGGCAGCGCTCGACGGTGATCCAGATGGGCCGGGCGATGGCGCCGAGCCCGGCCACCAGCTCGACCGAGTGGACGCGCGCCTCCAGCAGGCCCAGGCGCACCTGCAACTGATCGCGCAGGGCCGTCTCGAGCCGGGCCAGCAACGGCGAGTCGGCGTGGACCCAGGCCTCGCACCGCTGCGGCGTGAACGTCCCGTTGTCCGACACATCGCCCTCAGGCGTCTGGCCTGGCGCCGTGGTGTAGACGACGCGGACCTGCGACAACGCGGGAGCCTCCGAGGGCTCGTAGCTCTCGTATCGCTGGCCGAGGCGCTCGACGTAGGCGCAGGTCTCGTCGAGCGTGGCCGACGGCACGGTGATCCACTCGCAGGCCTGCACCCAGCCGGCGCCACCGCCGGCCGCGGGGCCTGCCGCCGTCTTCAGGTACGCGTCCCGTCCGGGCGTGGCGACCGCTGCGTCCAGGAGCACCGCGACGGGTCGCCGCGTGCGGTGCGCCGCCTGGAGCAGACCGAGCATCGCCTGCGCCGTCAGCGGGTCGGGGCGCTGCAGATCGAGCCGCACCACCTCGACCGTGCCATCGTCCTCGAGCAGGGTGATCGTGGCGAGATCGGCCGCGTCCAGGTACGGCGTGGTGCCCGACAGCGGCCCGAGTCCGGCCAGGCTGCAGCCGATGACCACGCCCTCGACACGCCGCGCCCCGGCCCGCCCGTCGAAGGACGGGCGCGGGTGGATCGTGATGTCGTCGATGACGTTGGACTGGCCGGCCTCGCCCGCGCCGTACTCGATCTCGACGGGCAGCACGCGCGCCACCGCGTCGCGCAGCAGGCTGAGATGGGCCAGCCGGCGGTTGCCCGAGGCGGGGTCGCCGTCGAGATCGCGCACGAAGAACGTCTGGCGGGCGTTGCCGGCGTGGACGGCCTGGAGGATCGCCTCCACCCAGCCATCGCCACGCACCTGCAGCGATTGCACGAAACCACGAAACATGGGCACGGCCGTCCTCCTGTCGATGTCGCTATCCGCCGGCTGCCGGCTCGGTGAACCAGTAGGCGCGCCGCCGCGCGGCGCCGGCGTGCAGTTGCCGGTTGGTCACGACGGCCAGGCCGCCGTGGATGACGATGCCGGCTCGCGAGATGTCGCAGGCATCGACGGTCAGCGTGAGCTGCCCCACACCGCTGAAGTCGGTCGGCATCCTGCCGACGGCACGGCTGTCGCCCTCGATGACGTCGGCGATGTCCTGCGGATCGACGTCGGCGCAGCACGGGTCGTCGGCGGTGAAGGTGCCGGCATCGGCCGTCACCGTGATGGTGCCGTCGGGATCCAGCGCCGGCACGAGCGTCACCGGGCCGGAGAAGTCCACCTCGGGATCGGCCCAGCAGTCGACCGACGCGGTGGCGGTGCCGTCCACCCAGACGTGGCCGCCGGGCTGGCCGTGCTCCCCGGGGTCGGCGAGCGAGAGATCCAGGCGCGACAGCGTCACGTCGTGCCCCTGCATCTCGCGCACGCTGCCCTCGTTGTCGCTCTCCAGCCCGTCGAGCACCTGGCGCACCTTCACGGCGGCCACGGCGATCGAGAAGCCCGTGGTGCGGGCGAAGACATCAGGCGTGTCGCACGGCGTGGTATCACCCAGCGGCTCGATCTGCAGCGCGAGCACCTGCTGGGCCACCGTCGCCGGCACGAACGTCGTCAGGTCGATCTGGTCGCCCGAGGCGGGTGCCGGTGGCGTGAAGAGGGGGAACTCGAGGGTGCCGGCCATCGCGACGATCCGGTCCTCGATGAGCGCCTTCACCTCGGCACTGGTGGGAATCGCCTGGACGACGTCGGGCCTGGCGCTGATTCGGGCGGCCACCTCCGACGCCATCACGGGCGCCGCCGCCGCGTCGTAGGCCGATGGGGTGGCGAAGGTGACCGAGACGTCCGAGGCCGTCACCGCGCTCAGCCGGACCCTGATCTCGCCGTCGCTCTGCTGCACGGGCACCTTCACGTCGACCGTCATGTCGGTGTTCATGTAGGTCTTGGAGACGCCCTGCACCTTGAAGTGCCCCGGCATGTGCACGGTGATCTGCGTCGCGCTGTCCACCGTGACGCTGATCGCCCCGCGGAATCCGGGGCTGCCCGGCTCGTCGTCGTAGATGTCGATGGTCACCATCACGGTGGTCGGCGAACCGGTGTCGAGATCCACCCATGGCTGACCGGTGCGGACGGTGTGGCCGAGGGCGGGATCGGCGTCGTACATCGCGTGGATCGCAGGCTCGACCAGCTCGGGCGTCAGCGTGATCGCCCCGCCCGAGACGACGAGGTTCAGCGCCGCGGCGGTCACCCCCGGGAAGCGCAGCATCAGCTTCGGCGGGACGCTCGCGTCCTTCTGGAACGTACCCGGCAGGTCGAACGTGATGCCGTACACGATGACATCGAGGTCGGGGATGTCGGTGACCTCCACCTCGACGCGCATCGCGAGGTGGAGCGTGGCCGCGAGATCGACCGGCGTGAGGGCGAGCGACGGGGGGTGCGTGACGACGTCCTCCGGCCGGACCGACACGTCGGCGAGGTGGCCGCCGACGGGGACGCCGGACCACTGCTGGCTGGCGGCGCCGTCGCTCTCGGAGAACGCCGCACGCAGGAAGTCGTTCAGCGTGGCCAGCGGCAGTTCCAGCACGTAGCGATAGCAGGAGGTGAGCGACACGGGATCCCCTCACACCCTGAACCGGATGGACTGGAGCCAGTGGTGCCGCCGCTCACCCGACCTGTAAGCGTCGTACACGTGGCGGGGATGGAAGATCAGCGCGCCCTGCCGCGCGCGATCGTACTCGGCCAGCAGCGCCGCCAGCGGGTACTGCTCGCGAAAGACCCGGCTGCGCACGCGCCGGCGTCGCGCGCGCGGGTCGGGATCTTCCTCCAGCACACCGGCCACCTCGCGCGGCAGCCGGCGCCGCGCCTCGGCGGACAGCGGCAGGTCCGCCTCGATGCCGAGCGCGATGAACTGCGCGCGCAGCTCGTGCTCGAGCCGTGCGATTCGCTCGACGAGCTTCGGGGGGAACCGGAGTCGATCGACAACGTGCGCCTTGAGCTCGGGCGTCAGCACGACGCCCGCGTCCTCGAGGGCGAAGAGCGGGTTCACCAGCAGCAGGCGCGCGAGCTCCGGCTGGCCGTTGAACCTCCGGCAGATGGTGCGGATGTGCCTGCGGAGATCGCGGTGCGTCTCGACGCGGATCGGATCGCCGCCGCCGGTGTCGTCCTTCACGGGCGCCTCCCCGGCGGGGCGGCGGCGCGACCGCCGCCCCGCTGCCGTCGAACCTCACTTGCAGGAGTCGTCGCGCTGGCGGATGAACTTCACCTGCCCCACGACGTCCTGCACCTCCTTCAGCAGCTGCTCGTCGTTGAGCATCGCGAGCAGCTCGCGGGCGGTGCGGCCCTGCGCCCGCTCGGCAGCCATCTTGAACAGCCGCTCGCTCGCCTCGCGCTCATCGCGGCTCATGTACTTCTGCGCGCGCTTGAGCGCGGTCCGAGCCTCGCGCAGGTGCGCCTCGGTGATCTTGCGGTCGCCCGACTCGCCCTCCACGAACGCCGCCGTCGCCTCCTGCCGGTACTTCTCGAACAGGCGGCGGGCGTACTCACGGTCGTCGGGGTCGATCGGCGTGCGCTCGAACCGCTCCAGCAGGCGCTCCTCGTTGGCGAAGAACAGGTCGACGCCGTAGCGTCCGAGCCTGGTGGGCCGCAGGAACCTGTCGCGCACAACCTCGGCCATGCACTGTTCCTGCTTCAGGTCGGCGCCGAGCACGCCCGCCGCGGCGCTCGTCGTGCCGCAGCCGCACTTGTCCTCGCTGCCGCCGGCCCCGCCGCGGTAGACGACCGAGCCCGAGTCGCCGCCGTCGCTCATCCACGCGGTGGTGATCTGGCCGTCGAAGGTCGTGTCGCCCCACGGGTAGCCGGAGACGACGACGGTGGCGTCGATCTCGGTGATGGTGGAGGTGGTGTATTCGGTGGTGCGGCCCACCTTCTCGACGTTCATGTCGATGTCGGCCCCGACGATCGCGTTGGCCCCGGTGGGAAACGAGATGTTCAGCTGCGACAGCACGTCGGCGATGGGGTTCATGATCGTGCGGTTGCAGCCGCCGGCAAACAGCAGGCCGACCGCCGGGTGGTCCGCGTTGGCGGTGGGGATGATGTTGTTGTGTACCTGATCGATCACCTCCCCCTTCAGCGTCTGCGCGATGGCCCCGTCCACGCGGTTGGTGCCGGTGGCGCTGAGCATCACGAGCCGCTTGAAGGTGGCGATGGTATCGGCCGGGGCGCCGCCGCCGTCGAACACGCCGGGCTGGACGATGGCATCGCCCGCCACGGCCGAGTTCGAGTCGCCCATCACGTGGTTGTTGCTGAGGATGCACTGGCTGCCGTCGGTGTTGTCGGTGACGACGGCGCCCAGCGTGCCGGCGGTGACGTTGAGGTGACCGATGCTGATGCCGGCCGTCGCCGGCCGCTCGCGCGCGGTGAACGACAGCGCGTAGATGGGGCCGGTCTCGACGACGTCCACCTCGACGCAGTCGGCGCCGACGTACATCCGCCGCGGCAGCAGCCGGCTGGGCGGCAGGATGCGCCTGGGCGCCTTCCGGAGGACGTAGACGACGAGGGCGGGTTCGTCGGTGGTCTCACCGTGCGCGATGCGGCGACCGAACGCCAGGCCGGTGATGTTGCGGTCGCGAAGGAACTCGGCTCCGTGACGCTGCCTGAGCGCGTGGACCAGGAACCGCCCCTTGGCGAACCGCTCCTCGGAGATCTTGGGACGCTGCGCCTCCGCCATGTTGCCACCTCGGCTTTCCGCCGGCCCGCCTCCGCGGTCCGGATTCGGGGCCCCCGCCGCGCGGCTCGCACACCCTGTGCGTCACTGCACGCCGAACCGCCCCGTGACTTCGAACTTCAACCGCACGCCGTCGACGAACACCGGCTCCGTGAGGCCCTCGCGCGCCGCTGGCAGGTACACCACCAGCACGTAGTCATCGCCCTGCCTGCCAATGCCCAGACCCACCGCTCCGTACTGCGCGATGAGCGCCTCTTCCCTCGCGCGCTTCACGGCACGCACCCGCTCAAGCTCCGGTGACGTCGTCACGAACCGCTCGCTTGCGGCGTCCCGTGCGTGGCGGGCGTTCGAGCCCGCCCCAGGGACAGCCGCGGATGTAGTCCAGCAGATCGGCCAGGCCGCTGCGGTAGATGTTGACCGGCATGAGTCGCAGCCGATCCTGCGCCTCCTGGTAGAAGCCCCCGGCCGTCTCCAGGCAGCGGTCGATCACCGCCCGGCCGGCGAGCCTGCGATAGAGCGCCGCCTGGGCCGCGTCGTCCAGCGGGACGGCCGCCGCCACCTTCCGCAGCAGCGGGCTGCGGGGAAAGAGCGCCCAGGCGTGGATCATCGGCAGCGTGACGGTGCCCTCGGCGAGGTTGTTGCGGAGGCTCTTGCGCGCCACCGACGCATCGCCGGCGACGTCCATCACGTCGTCCATGATCTGGAAATGGAGGCCGAGGTTCAGGCCGAACTCGCGGTAGACCTGGCGCAGTGCCGGCGGCGCGCCCGCCATCGCGGCGCCCGCCTCACAGCAGCCCGCGAAGAAGGCCGCCGTCTTCTTCGCGATCACGTCGAGGTAGTGCGGCAGCGACATGCGCTCGTTCCAGTCGAGCCGGCGCAGGTACCGATCGAGCTGATCCGCCTCGCCGTGCGCGATCTGCAACCCGGTGTCGGCGAGCTGCTGCGCGAGCAGGATGTCCTCGCGCGATTGCGCGGCGTCGAGCACCAGCTTCAGGCCGCGAAAGACCATGTAGTCGCCGATGAGCAGGGCCAGCCCCTGGCCGTTGTCCATCTGCACCGTCGGGACGCCGCGGCGCACCTGCGCGCGATCCACGAGATCGTCGTGCACCAGCGACGCCTCGTGCAGCAGCTCGATCGCCGCCGCCAGCCGCGACTCGCGGCCGTCGGCCGAGACGCGGCCGTGGCGGTCGAGGCGTACGGAGAGGTTCGAGAGCAGGAAGGCGATCGGGCGCAGGCGCTTGCCGGCCACCCAGGGGTAGGTGCACAGGAAGCGGACCGACTTGGCCTCGATCAGGTGCGCTTCGCTGTCGCGCAGCAGGTCGGCGACCAGCGTGTAGCACAGTCGCGACTGGAACTCGCCCGGCATGAACCACCTTCCGATGCGGGCGCACACCGTCGATCGAGGATCGGCGGCACGACGCTGCGGTCACGCACGGGCGCCCGAAGGGCGTCCCACGCGAGCCTCAATCCAACCGACGGTGAACGGACCGGCAGGACCCGCGAAGACGGAATGCTGGGAGTTCGAACTGTAACACCAACGGCTGAGCTTGTGTCAAGCAAATCCTGCAGACCAGGCTGGCGTCACTCGTAATACTTCTTGTACATCCCGCGGCGGAAGAGCCACCCGCCGAGCGGGCCCAGCCACCCCAGCACGTGGTACATGTAGCCGAGGTCCATCAGCTCGATCAGGTTGCCGTCGAAGTCGCGGACGAAGAAGAACGAGTGTCCGCGCGGCGATCGCTCGGGCGGGCTGACGATCTCCACGCCCTTGCCCGCCAGGTAGTCGTGCCAGCGCCGCAGGTTGCGCACGTTGAAGGAGAAGTGCGTCAGCCCGATGCGGTTCCACGGGATCGAGGCCGGCGGCTGCTTCGGCTCGAACGCGAAGATTTCGAGGACACCGCCGCCCGGCACGCGGATCCAGCCGATCTTGCAGCGCGGCGCCTCGCCCTGGACGCCGAAGAAGGCGCGCACCCGCTCGGGCGGCGTGTCGGCGACGCCGACCAGCGGGCAGCCGAACACGTCGGCATAGAAGCGGACGGCCCTGTTGAAGTCCGACACGGTCAGGCCGACGTGGCTGAAGGACCGGGCTCTCACGGGAAGGCTCCTCTCCGGTGCGGCGCGCGTGCGGCCGCTGGAATCCGCGACAGGACCGTCACGACAAGTGGGTGTCTCTGATGTGATCGGCGACGCGCAGCGCCTGCGCGACGATGGTGAGCGCGGGATTCACCGCCGACGACGACGGGAAGAACGACGCGTCGACGACGAACAGGTTCTCCACGTCGTGGCTGCGGCACCAGAGGTCGAGCACCGATCGCCGCGGGTCGGTGCCGAAGCACAGGGTGCCGCACTGGTGCGTGGTGTTCTGCGCGTGGTGCGAGTGCTCCACGATCGACCACGCGCCCAGCTTCCGCAGGATGCGCTTGGCCTCGCGCACCAGCCGCCGGTGCGCCTTCAGGTTGTTGGGACGGTACAGCAACTGGATGCGGCCGTCGCGCGTGAGCACCACGCGGTTCCGCTCGTCGGGCAGGTCCTCGGACATCGCCAGCCAGTCGACGCCGCGCGCCACCCAGGCGTCGTAGGCCCATACCGGGATCCAGGGCACGACGGTCTGCGCCATCACGCCGTGGGTGCGGCCCTGCGACTGGATCTGGCCCAGCGGATAGTCGGCGCCGGGACCACGATGGTAGAAGTCGTTGATCGCGACGGTCTTCTGGAAGACGGTGTCGTTCACCCTGAACGGGTGGAACCCCTGCATCATCGTCGCCAGGTGCGCCATGTAGCGCCGGCCCACGAGGCCCGACGAGTTCGCCAGGCCGTCGGGGTGCGCCTCGCACGTCGATCGCAGCAGCAGCGCCGCGGAGTTCACCGCGCCGCACGACACCACGAAGAGCGGCGCCGACACCCGGATCCGCTCTCCGCCACGCTCCACCTCGACCGCCTCGACCGTGCGCCCGCGCGCGTCGGCGATCAGCCGGTGGGCGAACGTCCCGGTCCACAGGGTGAGGTTGGGCCGCCGCGTCGCGGGCCGCACGCAGCACACGTCGGCCTCGCTCTTGGCCAGGTGGCGGCACGGGAACGAGTTGCAGGTGTTGCAGAGGATGCAGCCGCCGGGCGCGCCGGGGCTCCGCAGTCCGAGCGGCAGCGCCGAGGGGTGCAGCCCCATCGCCCGCAGTTGCTCGACGATTTCGGCCATGCGCGGCGCGTGCGCGATCGCCGGGAACGGATAGGGCCCGCGGGGGGGCTCGGTGGGATCATCCGAGCCGTCGCCGTGCACCTCGTAGAGCCGCTCGGCCCGCTCGTAGTACGGCGCCAGCGTCTCGTAGCCGATCGGCCAGGCGGGCGAGACGCCGTCGACGTGCGCCACCTCCTCGAAGTCCTCACGGCGCAGCCGGTACATCACGCTGCCCCAGAACTTCGTGTTGCCGCCGACGCAGTAGTGCGTGTAGGGGCGGAAGAGGTGGCCACGGTCGTCGAGCCACCGCTCGGACGTCTGGTACCGCAGCTGTTTCCAGACCGCAACGGGATCGGCGTTTTCCGGTTCCTGCGGCACGAAGCCGCCCCGCTCGATCAGGAGGATGCGCGCATCGGTGTCTGCCAGGGCGTGCGCCAGGGTGCCGCCGCCCGCCCCGGTGCCGATGATGACGATGTCGAACCGCTCGTTCCGCATCGCTACCGGAGGCCGGGCTCGCCGGACGCCGCCGCGCGCGGGATCGTGTCGAGGTTCGAGTAGATCTGCTCCATCAGGTAGTGATCGTCGAGGGCGCGCTCCAGACTCATCTCCGGCGTCGTCGCCTCGCGGATCGCGCGGGCGAAGTCGCGGTGCATCGCGCGATACCCCCGGATGTCGCGCAGCCCGGGCTGGATGAGCCGTGTCCGCTCGCCGCGCACCAGCATCACGACGCCGTTGGACTCGAACGTGATCACCCCCCGCCGGCCGTAGATCTTCGACACACGCAGGCCACGCAGCAGCGATGGGATCTCCCGCGAGTAGACGAGCGTTCCGACGCTGCCGTTGTCGTAGCGGAGGGTCACGAGCATGCTCTTGACCCGGCGATCCGGCCCGACCGCCGGTGAGGGCCTGGGGCGCAGGCCGTGCGCGCCGACGATGCGCGGGCCCAGACTGCCGGCGACGTGGAGCCAGTGGATGCCTTCCTCGAAGAACGCGTCGCCGCCGGCGATCGCTTCGTCGTTGCGCCAGTCGTCAGCCCGCTTCAGGCGCCGCGCGATCGTCACGAAGTGGGCAAAGACCACCTCGCCGATGGCCTGCTCGGCCAGCAGTTGCCGCAGCCTCACGGCGAGCGGCTTGTAGTGATCGTTCTCGCCGACGATGACGACCCGGCCGGCCCGGTCGCGGGCGGCGATGGCGGCGTGGAAGTCGTCGGTGTGCGGGAACGCGGGCTTCTCCACCAGCACGTGTTTGCCGGCGGCGAGCGCGGCGAGGGTGAGCTCGCGGTGATCGCGCGGCGGCACGGCCACCACCACGGCGTCCACCTCCGGATCGTCGAAGGCGGCGCGATAGCCGCCATAGCTCCGCGCCCCGCCGAACCGCCGGCGATAGGCCTCCGCCCGCGCGGCATCACGGCTCGCATAGGAGCAGACGAAGTCGCTGCGAAGCGACTTCAGCGCCCGGCTGTGCACGCCTGTGATGAAGCCGCACCCGAGAAAGGCGAGGTGGATACGCTCGGCCATGAGAGACACGCGACGGCCGCCGCGGGGCGTACTCGACGCCCCGTCCGGCGCGGCGCAAACACGTCATTGAATCACACGGCCCGGTCCGGCGGGAACTCCCGGCTCATCCGACGGGCCGCGATCCGAGTCCTCACGCCACGCGCGCCCACTTCAGCAGCGTGGTCAAGGACGGCGGCCGGCCGTACACCGGCAGGCCGATGCGGTCCCTGGCTTCCAGCGCCGAGCGGTGACCGAGTCTCGAGATCTCGCCCCGATCGGGCAGGAGGATCGACAGCATCATCCGGATCGCGGTGGTCCTGCCGGCACCGTTGGGGCCGATCACACCGCAAAGTGCGCCACCGGGTACCACGAGATCGAGATCGCGGACCACCGGGATGCGGCCGAAGGCCTTGGTGATCTGGCGCAGGACGATGGCGTCTGGCATGCGGGCTCTGGCGTGAGACTGGTGGAGGTGGCGCGACACACGGCGGTCGTGACGCCGGCGACGCCGCCCGGAACGCGTGCCGGGGTGCGCCTGCCGGGCGTCGGGCGAGGCCGCGCCCGCTTCAGGGAGACGCCGCGGGGCCGGCCTGGCCGGTGGCCCTGCGGATGGCCTCCGCCAGCACGTCCACGGTGAACGGTTTCTGCAGCAGCCGTACCGCGGGCTCGAGCACGCCATGCCGCGACAGCACGTCGCTCGGATAGCCCGACATGTAGATGACCTGCACCCCCTGGCGCCGCGCCAGCACGCGTTCGGCCAGTTCGCGGCCGCTCATGCCGGGCATCACCACGTCGGTGAGCAGCACGTCGATGCGCATCGGGGTGCGCTCGATCGCCTCCAGCGCGAGCGCGGGCGTGGCCGCCTCGCAGACCACGACGCCATGGCTGCGCAGGCCGATCGCGAGCATGCGCCGCAACGGCTCCTGGTCTTCGACGAGCAGCACCGACGGGGCCGTCGCGGGCGCTGCCACCGGCTCGACGGGCAGGTCGACGACAGCGGAGACGCCGCTCGATCGCGGCAGGAACACGTCGAAGCGACTGCCCTCGCCCGGGGCCGACTGGACACGGATCGCCCCGCCGGTCTGGTGGATGACGCCGTAGACGGTGGACAGCCCGAGTCCGGTCCCGCCGTCCTTGGTCGTGAAGAACGGCTCGAAGACGCGGGCGCGCGTGACCTCGTCCATGCCCTCGCCCGTGTCGCTGACCGAGAGCCTGAGGTAGCCGTCCGCCGCGTCCAAGGGAGCGCCGGCTTCGCGCGCCTCGCCAGCGGTGGCCTCGGCGGCCTCGATGGTCAGCGTGCCGCCGCCGGGCATGGCGTCGCGGGCGTTGATGGCCAGGTTCATCAGCACCTGCTCGATCTGTGCCGGATCGACGTGGGCCGGCGCGAGGCTGGGCGCCACCTCGACGATCAACTCGATGTCCTCGCCGATGATCCGGCGGAGCAGGCGGTCGATGTCGGCGACCAGCGCCGCCAGGTCCACGGCGCGTGGCTGCAGGACCTGTCGCCGGCTGAACGCGAGCAGCTGCGAGGCCAGCGACGCGCCGCGGCGGGCGGCCTCGATGATCTCGGTGAGGTGCTCGCCGACGGGGTGGGCATCGCCGAGGTCGGCGGCCATCAACTCGCCAAACCCCAGGATGACGCCGAGCAGGTTGTTGAAATCGTGCGCGACGCCGCCCGCCAGCCGGCCGATCGCCTCGAGCCGCTGCGACAGCTCGAGCTGCTGCCGCACCTGACGCAACCGCTCCTCGGCCTGCCGCCGCTCGGTGATGTCGCGCGCGAAGCCGAGGTTGTAGCTGATGCCGCCCACCTCGACGAGGTTCGCCGAGATCTCCACGGGAAACGACGTGCCGTCGAGGCGCCGGTGCTCGGTCTCGAACCGCAGCCATCGCCTGGCGCGCAGCTCGCGCCACACGCCCGCCATCCGCGCCGCGTCGTAGACGCGATCGATCTCCCAGACGCGCCGGCCGATGAGCCACTCCCGCGAGACGCCCAGCATGCGGCAGGCGGCCGCGTTGGCGTCGACGATGCGGCCGTCCTCCGTGCTCCAGTAGATGGCGTCGGAGGCGCGATCGACGGAGGCGCGCGTGAAGCTCAGCTCGTCGGCGGCGCGCTGGCGTTCGATCTCGAGGGCCAGGTGATCGGCCACGTGCTGCAGCGTCGGCCCGAGCCAGGTGAAGTCGTGGCGCCGGCGCCGGTCGGCGAGCAGCAGCACCCCGAGCAGTGACGAGCGCCCGTGCATCGGCACGCCGAGGAAGGATCGCGCCTGCAGCGCGCGCAGGGGAAGCGTGCGCCCCACCTCACGCGACATCATGTCGAGTTCGACGAGCGGCTCCCCGGTCAGGGCGACGACACCGGCCAGGGAATCGGCCACCGGCAGCCGCAGCGGCGCGTCGCAGGTGAGTCCCGACACGCCCACGTCGCCGACGGGACGCAGCTCGCCGGCCGCGGCGTCGAGTTCGAGGATCAGCACGATCGGCACCTGGAGCCGGGCGGCCAGCAGGCGGGCCACCTCGTTCAGGGTTTCGTCGAGCGCGCCCCCGCGGAGGAACAGCGACGCGAGCGGCCCGATCATCTCGCGATCGAGGACGTCGGGCGCCGGGGGGAGGCCCGACTGCAGGCGGTGGTCGCCGGGCCTCGAACCTGCGTTGTCGGATGCTGGCGAATCGTCGGCCACGGGAGTGTGCTCGCGGGAGTCGCGTCGTGGCCTGCCAGTGTATTACGGCCGCCGGCTCAGCGCTGCGCGTCGGACCAGGCGAGCACCGCGTCGGCCGCGCGTCCCCCGACGACCACCTCGAGTTCCTCGCGCGTCGCGCGGCGCACTCCGGCAACGCTGCCGAAGGCCGTCAGCAGCGCGCGGCGCCGGCGGGCACCGATGCCCGGCACCGCGTCGAGGACGGACCGCAGGTCGCGCATCGCCCGGGCACGGCGATGGAACGTGACGGCGAAACGGTGGGCCTCGTCGCGGATCTGCTGCAGCAGGCGCAGCGCGGCGGCCTCGCGGGCGAAGGCGATCGGCTCGTCGCGGTCGCGGGTCACCACCAGCTCTTCCTTCTTGGCCAGGCCGATGGCCACCAGGTGACCCAGGCCGAGATCCGTCAGGGCGTCGTAGGCGGCCGAGAGCTGCCCCTTCCCGCCGTCGACGACGATCAGGTCGGGCCACGGGCCATCCTCGGCCGCCACGCGGTGGTAGCGACGCGACACCACCTCGCGCATGGCCGCGAAGTCGTCGGCGCCGAATGCCGGGCGCGCCTGTCCGCCGGGCCCGGTGACGCGAAATCGCCGGTACTGCCCGCGCCGCATCCGCCCGTTCTCGCAGACCACCATCGACGCGACGGTCTCGCTGCCCTGGATCGTCGAGATGTCGAAGCAGTCGATGCGGCGCGGCAGCCGTGGCAGGGCCAGCGCGCTGCGCAGCGTCTCGAGCGCGTCGTACTGCGCGAGGCCCATGTCGTTCGCGCGCGATTCGTACGCCAGGGCGGCGTTGCGCGCGGCCAGTTCCAGCAGTTCGCGCTTCTCGCCGCGCTGCGCGACGACGAGCCGGACCCGGCGGCCCGCCCGCAGCGACAGCCAGTCCTCGAGCCCCTCGGCCTCGCCCGGCAGTTGCGGCACGAGGATCTCGGGCGGCGGCGGCTGCGCTTCGTAGAACTGCTGCAGCGCCGCTTCCAGCACCTCGGCCTCGCCGCTGCCGCCGGCGATCTCCGCCGACAGGTCCACGTGATCCACCACGCGTCCGCGACGCATCTGGAACACCTGCACCGCGACGCCGCCGGCGCCCACCTTCACGCCGAAGGCGTCGCGATCGCCGAGGCCCGGCGTCGCCATCTTCTGCTTGCGGTCACGCAGCGTCTCGATCGTCCGGATGGCGTCGCGCAGTTGCGCGGCCTCCTCGAATCGCTCGTGCGCGGCGGCCTCGCGCATCTGCCGTTCGAGGTCGGTCAGCAGTTCCTCGTTGCGCCCCTCCAGGAAGAGCCGGGCGCTGCCGACGGCTTCGGCGTAGCGCTCGCGCGAGCAGATGGCTTCGACGCAGGGCGCGATGCAGCGGTGGATGTCGTACTCGAGACACGGCCGCGCGCGATGACCGTCGAGCACCTCGCGGCACGACCGGATGCCGAACAGCCGGTGCGTGAGCAGCATCGTGCGCCGGGCGAGCGAGGCCGGCAGGAACGGCCCCGCGTAGACGTGCTCGTCACGCTCCACCCTGCGTGCCACGTGGATGCGGGGATAGGCCTCTCCGGTCGTCAGCCTGAGGTACGGGTAGCTCTTGGCGTCGCGCAGCAGGATGTTGTAGCGGGGCGATCGGCTCTTGATGAGGTTGTTCTCGAGCGCCAGCGCCTCCACCACCGAGTCGGTGACGATCACCTCCAGCCGGTCGGCCTCCTGCAGCAGGGCATCGGTCTTCGGACTGGCGCCGTGCGCGGAGAGGTAGCTGCGGACCCGGTCGCGCAACACCCGCGCCTTGCCGACGTAGAGGGTCTCGCCGGCGCGATTCGAGTAGAGGTAGACGCCAGGCTGTTCGGGCAGGCGTGCGATCTGATCCTTCAGGTCGGCAATCGGCATGAAACGTGGGGCCCCGGGCCCTGGAGATCCAGGGCCCCGGGGCCCGGATCCCGACCACCTTCACGATTATATGAACATGCTATCCTTGCCGCTTTGCGGCGGCGACCTCGCCTGACGCGGGGTGGCCGGGCGGCAAACCAGGACTGCCACATGACCTTCACCGGCCTGGTCGGCGCGACCTTCATGCTCCCGCTGCGCGCCATCATCGCCACCTGCGTGCGATTCCGCATCCATCCCAACCTGCTGACGCTCATCGGCGTGCTGATCAACATCGCCGCCGCCTGTGCGCTGGGCCTCGGCCACTTCGTGACGGCCGGCGCCATCATGACGCTCGCCAACATCTTCGACTTCATCGACGGCAAGGTGGCCACGGAACTGAAGCTCTCGTCGAAGTTCGGCGGCTTCTGGGACTCGGTGATGGATCGCTTCAGCGACATCTCGCTGTTCATCGGGCTCATCTACCTCTATTCGCAGATGGGCCGCACCGACTACGTGATGGTGTCGGCGCTGGCGATGATGTTCGCCATCCTCACCAGCTACACGCGCGCCCGCGCCGAGTCGCTCGTCGTCAAGTGCAAGGTGGGGTTCATGGAGCGGCCCGAGCGCATCGTGCTGTTCATGATCGGCGCCTTCACCAACCGGATGGCGGCCGTGCTGTGGGTGATCCTGGTGCTGTCGGTGGCCACGGTCTTCGCGCGCATCTACTACACCTGGCGCGCGCTGAACGATCCCGAGATGACGGGAGCGGCGGCATGATGCGCCCGGAGCGCGATCTGCCCATGCCCTTCCGCGCGATCTGGCACGCGCTGTACTGGCAGTTCGAGCGGGCTACGTGGCAGTACGACGTGATGGTGATCCTGATCCTGGCCTTCGTGTGGCTCACGCCGCCCGACTGGCTGGGCGATCCCACCGCACGCGACGCGGGCCCGATCAGCTGGCTGGCACGCTGGCTGGCCGGGCGCTGATGGAGCAATCGACGATGACCGGCACCCGGCCGGCGCGACGGCGGCGGCTTCTGCTCGGCCTGGGGCTGGCCGCGCTGGTCGCGGGAGGGCTCGTCTACCGCGCGCCGATGCGCGTGGCCGAGCTCGCCGGCCGCCTCACGCTGCGCGCCCATGGCTTCGAGCGCATGGAGGCGACCGCCGCACGAGGCCCCGTCACCTACTTCCGCGCCGGCCGGGGGCCGCTGCTCGTCTTCCTCCACGGCGTCAACGATCAGGCCGGCACCTGGGCGCGCATCGCGCCAGCCTTCACGGCAACGCATCGGGTGGTGGTCCCCGACCTGGCCGGCCACGGCGACAGCGCGCCGCTGGAAGGACCGCTCGAACTGGGCGATCTGGTCGACGGCCTGCGCGCCGTCGTCGAGGCCGAGGCCAGCGGCGGCCCGGCCATCCTCGTGGGCAACTCGCTCGGCGCGTTCCTGGCGCTGGTCCACGCCAGCCACCACCCGGACGGGGTGCGCCTCGTGGTGGCGATCAACGGCGCCGTCATGCGCGGGGGCAACGCCGCGGCGGTCGCGCTGCTGCTGCCGGCCACGCGCGAGGACGCGCGCCGCGTGACGCAGGCGCTCACCAGCCCGAAGACCCTGCCCTTGCCCGACTTCGTGCTCGACGACCTGGTGGCCCGGACCCCGCACAGCCCCCTGGCGCGCCTTGCCGCCGCTCCCCCGTCCACCGTGGACCGGTGGCTGCTCGACGACCGTCTCTCCACCATCCAGACGCCGGTCGTGCTGATCTGGGGCGCCGACGATCGTCTGATCCCCCTCCACTACGCCGAGGAGGCGCTCGAACGACTGCCGCACGCGACGCTCGAGACGATTCCCGACTGCGGCCACATGCCCCAGCGCGAGTGCCCGGCGGCGCTGCTGCCGCGGCTCCAGGCCGCCATCCAGGCGCCGTAGGGCCCGCCGCGCCTCACACGTCGTCGCGGGCGTCGTGCGCGCCGAGATCGAGCGGCGGCGGTGCGAAGGCCATCTCGCGGCCGCTCAGGCGGTCGCGCAGCAGTCGCCGGGCCTGCGCATACAGGTGCTGTGGAACGGCAAGCCTGAGAACCGCCCGCCGCGCGCGCGGCACGATCATCAGGACGATGCCGGGGTCCTCACGCCACGAGAGGCGGGCCACCCGGTCGAAGGGCAGGAACCTCGTGCCCGTCCAGATGCCCGACTCGTAGAAGCCCTGCGGCACGCGGGTGGCCAGCGGCGTGAGGTAGCCGTAGTAGATCAGCATCATCACGTCGAAGAACCAGAAGCCGACGCTGCGCCTCAGCACGAACACCTCGAGCAGCACCAGCCCGCCGAAGACGACGCCGATGAACAGGGAGAGACCGTAGTAAGGCGGCTTGGGCGCCACCCAGGTGAGCACCGCGTCGCGCTGCAGCCGCCAGGCACGCGCCAGCCGCACGCCCACGACGACGTTCAGCGCGAGCACGAACCACCCCGCCACGACCTGAAGGTAGAAGAACGACCTGGCGTCCACCGGACCCGCCCTCCGAGGGTGCGCCCCGGTTGTACCGGTCGGACGCGCGCCGGGTCAAGCCGGGCCATTGGCCCGGCGGCCGCCCGGAGAGCGTGGAGATTCCGGCGTCGGCCTGGCCGCGGCGCGGCGACTCACCCGATCCGCGTGGAGGCGGGTCCCCGGGGGGCGTCGCGGATCGGCCGGGCGGGGCTATTCGACCGGGCCGGCCAGCCGCGGGTCGAAGCACACGCGGCAGCGCGCCTCGTAGGCGCCCGAGGCGCCGACGAGCACACGCTCTCGGCTCACCACCAGGCGCTGGGTGTGGTTGGCGGGGTTGCCGCACACCACGCAGATGGCCAGCGCCTTCGTGATGTACTCGGCGATGGCCAGCAGTTGCGGCATCGGCTCGAACGGCTTGCCGAGATAGTCCTGGTCGAGGCCGGCGACGACGACGCGCCGGCCCTGATCGGCCAGCGTGTTGCAGACGGCGGGCAGTTCGGCGTCGAAGAACTGGCCCTCGTCGACGCCCACCACCTGCGTATCGGGCCGCACCTGCTCGAGCAGTTCGCGCGAGCTCGCCACGCTGACCGAGGCGAGCCGCATCTCGCTGTGGCTGGTGATGTGATGGTCGCTGAAGCGGTCGTCGATGCGCGGCTTGAAGATCTGGACGCGCTGCCGGGCGATCTGCGCGCGCCGCAGACGGCGGATGAGTTCCTCCGTCTTGCCGCTGAACATGCTGCCGGTGACGACCTCGATCCAGCCGGAGCCGGGAGATTGCGGCGAGTGTTCCATCGTGAGGCGGGTGCAGGCCGGCGGCCGCGGGCGGGCGTCAGGCGCGCGAGAGGTACTCGCCCGTCTCCGTGTTCACGCGCACGAGATCGCCGGTGTTGATGAACGAAGGCACGCTCACGACGAGACCCGTCTCGAGCGTGGCCGGCTTCACCTGCGCGCTGGCGGTGGCGCCCTTGATGCCCGGCGCCGTGTCCTCCACGCGCAGATCCACGGTCTGCGGCAGCTCGATGCCGACCGGCGCGCTCTCGTAGAACTCCACCTGGATGGTGGCCTCCGGCAGCAGGTAGTACATCGAGTCGCCCAGCGCCTCCTCGGTGAGGTGGAACTGCTCGTAGGTGTTGGTGTCCATGAAGCAGAAGCCGTCGCCGTCCTTGTAGAGGTACTGCATCTCGCGTTCGTCGAGCACCGCGCGCTCCACCATGTCCTCCGACCTGAACCGGTGGTCGAGCAGGCTGCCGCTGCGGACGTTGCGCAGCTTGGCGCGCACGAACCCCCGCAGGTTGCCCGGGGTGACGTGCTGGGTCTCCAGCACGCGGAACAACTCGCTGTTGTGCTTGATCAGGTTGCCCTTGCGGATGCGTGTTGCCTGAACGGTCCCTGCGGCCATGCGTTCACCAGTCGTACAGCGGGGCGAGGCGGCGCCTCGCTCGGATCGAGCGCGTGCAGTGAAGCCCCGGCCGGACGCGGTCGCGGCCCGTCACTCACGGTGCGGTCGCCGGCCGGCACCGCAACCCCCGGATGGTATCACAGGCCTTCCGGGCGGCTGGGCGCCCTCGGGGCCGCGCCGCGCGCGGCACGGGCTCGGCCGTGACGCGGCCGGCGCGAGCGGATCCGACGATCGGCGGGGGCGCCTACGGTATCCTGAGCATCCGGAGATCCACCATGCTGAGAAGACTGCTGCTCGCGCTGCTGCTGGTGTCCGCCGGTTTCGCCGGCGGCCTCGTCCTGATCGGCCGCCTCCACATGGCCGGCGAGACGGCTGCCGGCCAGCGCGACGAAGGGCCCGCCGCGACCCCCGCGCCCGCGGCGCCCCAGGCACCGGCCGGCCGCACGCCGCTGGGCGCCACACCCGAGTTCGCCGACGTCGCCGAGCGCACGGTGGGTGCCGTCGTCAACATCTCGGCGCTGCAGGTGGTCCGCACGCAGGATCCGTTCGGGTTCTTCTTCGGCGACGACATGTTCGGCTACCGCCGCGGCCAGAGCGCGGGCTCGGGCGTGCTGGTGACCCCCGACGGCTACATCCTGACGAACAACCACGTGGTGGACGCGCGCATGCAGGAGATCACCGTGATCCTCGGCGACCGACGCGAGCGACCCGCGACCCTCGTGGCGGCCGATCCCGCCACCGACCTGGCGGTGCTCAAGATCGATGGGCGCAACCTGCCGACCATCCCGTGGGGCGACTCCTCGCACCTGCGCGTGGCCGACTGGGTACTGGCCATCGGCAACCCCTACCAGCTCAGCTCCACGGTCACCCTCGGCATCGTCTCGGCGATGGGGCGGACCAACATCAACGTGGCGTCCTACGAGGACTTCATCCAGACCGACGCGGCCATCAACCCGGGGAACTCCGGCGGGGCGCTCATCAACCGGCGCGGCGAACTGGTGGGCATCAACACGGCGATCTTCTCGGAGCGGGGCGGCTACCAGGGCATCGGCTTCGCGGTGCCGAGCAACCTCGCGCGCCGCGTGATGGACGACCTGATTCGCTACGGCGAGGTGCGGCGCGGATCGATCGGTACCGTGCAGACGGTGGCCATCACCGCGCAACTGGCCGAGGAGCTGGGGCTGCGCGACACCAGCGGCGCGCTGGTGTGGCAGATGTCGCGCGATTCCAGCGCCTACGACGCGGGCATCCGCCCCGGCGACGTGATCGACGAGATCGACGGCCAGGCCGTGCTGGATCCCAACAGCTTCTACCGGGTGGTGTCCGACCTGCGCGTCGGCGCCACGGCGCGCGTGATGGTGCGCCGCGACGCCCGGCGGCAGGAGTTCCGCGTGCAGGTGGAGCGCGCGCAGTCGCAGCAGCGCCGGCGCCGGTGAGGGCGGCGGGGCACGATGGCGCTACCGCGAGCGGCGCGATACCGCCGGGTGGCCCCGCACCCACGCGCGCCAGGGGTGCTCCACCCCCACCCGAATCCCGACGCGCGGGCCCCATTGCACCGGCCCGCAGCCGTCGAGCGTGCCGTTGCCACGGTCCTCGATGCGCAGCGCCGAGGTGACCAGGTCGGCCCGGTTGTGCCTGGCATCGATGCCGAGCGCACACGTCAGGTTGCCCGGGCCGCGGCACAGTTCCTCGTCACGAATGGGCTTCGGGACGGCGCCGGCCGCCGGCCGGCCGCGCCTCGCGCGCTGCCGCCGCACGCGCATGATCGCCAGGCCTTCCAGCGGCGCCAGCGACCGGATCAGCACCGCCGCCGGATGCCCTTCGGCCTCGGTGACCGCGTTCACGAGGTAGTGGACGCCGTAGTTGAGGTAGACGTACGTGACGCCGGGGGGACCGTAGAGCGGCGCGTTGCGGGGCGTGGGGCCCGGCGCGGCGTGACACGCCGGATCGTCCTCGCCGATGTAGCCCTCCACCTCGACGATCACGCCGGCGGTGCGCGCGCCCGGCTCATCGTGCACGAGAACCTTGCCCAGCAGGTCGGCGGCGACCTGCAGCGTCGGCCGCGCGTAGAAGGCGTGGCGCAGGACGCGCGGGGCCCGGCGGCCCGTCACCGCGTCCGCACGCGCGCAATCGCCCGTTCGGCCGCGCGCGCCACCTCGGTGTCGGGATCCGCCTTGGCGCGCTCGAGCGCCGCCAGCGCATCGTCGCCGCCGATGACGCCCAGAACCATCGCCACGGCCTGACGAACGACGGGATCCGGCGACTGGAGGTAGCCGCCCAGCGCCCGTGCGACGGGCCGGCCCAACTCCGTGAGGTAGAGCATCGCCTGCGACTGCAGCTTCGGATCTCCCAGGGCCGTCACCAGGCGATCGAGCGAGGGGCGGCCGGCGCTCTGCAGGGCGTAGGCCACCGCGAGGGCCACGGCCCTGTCGCGGTCGGCGCTGCCCGATTCGAGCGTGGGCAGCGAGAGCGAAGCCTGCCCGCTGCGCGCCAGGCCCTCGGCGGCGGCCCGCCGCATCGTCGCGTCCTTGCCGGCGAGCTGCGCCTGGAACACCGGCACGCTCGAGGGGTGCGCGATCCGCGCCAGCGCGTCGAGCGCCGCCAGGGCGAGTCCGCCCTTCCCGTAGAACTGGAGCTGGTCGGTGAGGGCCTGCACGGCGCGCGCATCGCGCAGGTCGCCCAGCGCCCGCATGGCCGCCGCCTTGACGGGCGCCTGCCGGTCGTTGACCGCGTCGAACAGCGCGTCGGCGGCGCCGGTGGCCCGCAGCGCGCCCGTCACGCGCGCGGCCGCCTCGCGCACCTTCCCGTCGGGATCGTGCAGCGCCGCCACCAGCGCGTCGGTCGCCACGGAATCGGCCGGCGGCCGGGCGAGCACGCCCAGGGCGTAGGTGGCATCCAGGCGCACGCGCGGGTTGGCGTCACGCATCGCGCCGGCGAGGCCCGAAACGACCTCCGGCACCACGGGCCGCGGGAGGATGACGAACGGGCCGAGATCGAACACGGCCTCGGCGCGCTTCTTGTCGCGCACCTCCACCACCAGCGCCACGCGGCGCGACGTCGCCACACGGTCGGTGACGACGAACCCCAGCAGCGTGTCGATCGCCTCGAGCTGCACGTCGTCGAGCGGATCGGCGAGCAGCGCGGCGATGGGCGCCATTGACTCGGGATAGCTGGCCGCCGCCAGCGCGCGCATAGCGGCGACGCGCGTCACGGCGTCGGGACTGCGCAGGTCGCCGACGACGTCCTCGTACGGGCGTTGCGCGGCCGCGGGCCGCGCGCCGCCGAGGACAGCCAGCAGGACCGGGATCAGGATCAGGACGAACCGACGGCAGGACTTCACGCGTTTCCTCCGGCTGACGCCGACACGTGGGCACGCCGCAGCACCTCGGCGAGATGGCGGCCGGTGTGCGAGGCGGCACAGGCCGCGACGGTCTCGGGCGTGCCGCAGACCACCACGGCGCCGCCGCCGGCGCCGCCCTCCGGCCCGAGATCGATCACCCAGTCGGCGGTCTTGATCACATCGAGATTATGCTCGATCACCAGCAGGCTGTGTCCGGCGGCGAGCAGGCGGCGGAAGGCGCCGAGCAGCTTGGCGATGTCGTCGAAGTGCAGCCCCGTCGTCGGCTCGTCCAGCACGTAGAGGGTGCGCTCGGCGCTCTGCTGGGACAGATGGGCCGCGATCTTGATGCGCTGCGCCTCGCCGCCCGACAGCGTCGTCGCCGCCTGGCCCAGCCGCAGGTAGCCGAGCCCGATCTCGTCGAGCACGGTCAGCCGGCGCACCACCTTCGGCACGCCAGCGAAGAATCCGAGTGCCTCGCGGACCGTCAGGTCGAGCGTCTGGTCGATATTGCGGCCGCGGAAGTGCACCCCGAGCACGTGCGGCTTGAACCGCTTGCCACCGCATTGCTCGCACGGGACGAACACGTCGGCGAGGAACTGCATCTCGACGCGCACGTGCCCTTCGCCCTCGCACGTCTCGCAGCGGCCGCCTGGCACGTTGAAGGAGAAGTGCGACGGGGTGAGATCCAGGGCCTGCGCGTCGCGCGTGGCGGCGAACAGCTCGCGGATCGGGTCGAAGGCCTTCAGGTAGGTCACGGGGTTCGACCGGGGCGTGCGCCCGATCGGCGTCTGGTCCACCAGCACGGCGTCGCTGATCAACTCCGCGCCCTCGAGCCGGCGGAACTGGCCGAGCCGGCGATCCCAGTCGCCCTTGGCGCGCTTGATCGCGGCGTAGATCACGTCGTGGACCAGCGTCGACTTGCCCGATCCGCTGACGCCGGTGACGCACGTCAGCAGGTTGAGCGGGATCTCGACGTCGATCTCCTTGAGGTTGTGCTCGCGTGCGGCGAACAGCTTCAGGCGCTGCACCGTCGGGCGCCGCCGGATTGCCGGCACGGCAATCGCCAGCTCGTCGCGAAGGTACTTGCCCGTCAGCGAACGCGGCTCCCTCACCAGCCCGTCGTAGTCGCCGGCATACACCAGCCGGCCGCCCTGCTCGCCCGCGCCCACGCCGAGGTCGATCACATGGTCGGCCACGCGGATCATGTCGGCGTCGTGCTCCACCACGAGCACCGTGTTCCCCTGGTCGCGCAACTGGCGCAGGATGGCGATCAGCCGCTGGTTGTCGCGCGGGTGCAGGCCCACCGACGGCTCGTCGAGCACGTAGAGCGTGCCGACCAGGGCCGAGCCGAGCGAGGTGGCGAGGTTGATGCGCTGACTCTCGCCGCCCGACAGCGTGGCCGACAGCCGGTCGAGCGTCAGGTACTCGAGCCCCACGTCGACGAGGAAGCCGAGCCGCCGGCGGATCTCGCGCAGCACCTTCTCGGCGATGGCCTCCTCGCGGGCGCCCAGCGTCAGCGACGCGAAGAACGCCTGCGCCTCGCGCACGGTGAGCGCGCACACCTGGTCGATGGTCCGGCCCGCGATCTGCACGTCGCGCGCCTCACGGCGCAGGCGCGCGCCCCCGCAGTCGGCGCACGTCTGGTAGCCGCGGTACCGGCTAAGGAACACGCGGACGTGCACCTTGTACTTCTTGCGCTCGAGCCACGCGAAGAACCCGCGGATGCCCTCGTACTCGCCGTCGCCCTCGACGACGAACCGGCGCTCTTCCTCCGTCAGGTTGATCCAGGGGACGTCCAGGCGCACGCCCCGGCGTCGGGCCGCCTTCTTGAGGTCGGCCAGGCACGACCGGTAGTGCGGCTTGGTCCACGGATCGATGGCGTTGTGCGCGATCGACTTCATCGGATCGGGCACCACCAGGTCGAGATCGAGCTCGATGGTGTTGCCGAAGCCGTGGCAGGTGGGGCACGCCCCGAAGGGGTTGTTGAAGGAGAACAGGCGCGGTTGCGGCCGCTCGTACCCGATCCCGCAGGCACGGCACTCGAACCGTTCACTGAACCGGTGGACCACGGGCGCGGCTCCGCCCTCGCGCGGCATCTCGATCGCGAAGGCCGCGCCGCCACCCTCCTGGTAGGCGGTCTCCACCGAGTCGGTGAGCCGCGAGAGGCTGTCGGGCTCCACCTGCACGCGGTCGACCACTACCTCGAGGCTGGAGCGTCCGGCAAACGAGGCGGCGTCGACCTCCTCGAGGTTCACGGCGCGGCCGTCGACGAGCACGCGGCCGAAGCCCTTCTGGCGGAGCGTGTCGAGCGTGGCGCGCACGGGGTCGCGCCCGTTGGCGCCGCCCGGCGCGGCACCGTTGCCGCGCTGGCCGTTGGCGGCGACCGCCCTGTCGAAGAGCCACTGCTCGCGCTCGGCCCCGTCCTCCTCCTCGCCGCCGGCGGCGTCGGTCGCCTCCATCAGCGCGAAGGCCGCCCGCGTCATCACCGGCATCTCGAAGCCCACGAGCAGGCGGGTGCCGGCCGGGAGCGCGGCCAGGCGCCTGGCCACCACCTCGGCGGTCTCGCGGATCACGTCGCGGCCGCACTGCCGGCACACGGTGCGCCCCGCGCGGGCGAAGAGCAGCCGCAGGTAGTCGTGGATCTCGGTCGTCGTCCCCACGGTCGAGCGGGGGTTGCGGATACTGTTCTTCTGCCGGATGGCGATGGCCGGGCAGATGCCCTCGATGGCGTCGACGTCGGGCTTCTCCATCCGCTCCAGGAACTGGCGCGCGTAGGCCGAGAGCGACTCGACGTAGCGACGCTGGCCTTCGGCGTAGATCGTGTCGAAGGCGAGCGAGGACTTCCCCGATCCGCTCACGCCGGTCACGACGACCAGACGCCTGGCCGGCAGGCTGACGTCGATGTTGCGCAGGTTGTGCGTGCGCGCGCCCCGCACGACGATGTCAACCTGGCGGGGGGTGGAGAGTTCGGCCATACGATGGAGCTGATGCCTGGCCCCCGGGGCCATGGGGTAAACCCCGATGGTAGCCCACGGAGGGGTCGAAATAAAGCTCCCCTCCGGCGGCGCCGATAGCAGTCGAGAGCAGTCGATGTCCGCGCCGCTTCCGATTCCCGCCTCCGAGACACCGCCCTCTCCCCTGAGCGTGGAGCCCGTCCCCGTGCTGGCGGCCGACGACGATCCGGTGTCGCGGCGAATCCTCAGGCAGGCGCTCAGGAAGTGGGGCTACCGGCCGGTGCTCTGCGCGAACGGCGCCGACGCGCTCGAGCGGCTACTCGCCGCCGACGGCCCCCGCGTGGCCCTGCTCGACTGGGAGATGCCGGGCGTCGACGGCATCGAGGTGATCCGGCTGGTGCGGGCGCGAACGCCCGCGATGTCCCACTACCTGCTGCTGCTCACCGGGCGCGCCGACAACGCCGACCTCGTGCGCGGGCTCGACGCCGGGGCCGACGACTACCTCGCCAAGCCCTTCGACCTCGAGGTGCTGCGCGCCCGCATCAGCGTCGGTGCCCGGCTGATGTCGCTCCAGCGCGCGCTCGGCCGGCGGATGCACGACCTCGCACAGGCCGAGGCGCGCTACCGCGAGCTGGTCGAGGGCGTCGGCGTCGCCGTCTGGCAGGCCGACACGACGAGCTGGCAGTTGTCGTTCCTCAACCGTCACGGAGAACACGTCATCGGCCACCCGCACGCGCGCTGCCTGGCAGCAGCCGACCTCTGGTCGGCCCACGCCCTGCCCGACGACTGGCCGCGCCTGCTGGAGTTCCGCCAGCGGTTGATCGAGAGAGGAGAGGCGCCGCCCATCGAGTACCAGCTGCGACGGGCGGATCGCAGGGTCGCCTGGCTGCGCGACACGGTACGACTGGTGACCGGCGGCGATGGCACGCCGCAGGTACGCGGCGTCACGCAGGACGTCACGGCCCAGAAGCTCGCCGAGGCCGAGCGCGAAGCCGCCCTGCGCATGCAGGCGAGCTTCGTGTCCTTCGCCAGCCATCAGCTGCGCACCCCGCTCACCGGCATCTCGTGGACGCTCGAGATGGCCGAGCACGAGGACGGCGTGCCGCCGGCGGCGGCCGAGGGCATCGCGCTGGCCCGGGCCGCGGCCTCACGCCTGATCGTGCTGGTGAACGACCTGCTCGACTCGGCGCGGCTCGAGAGCGGCCGCATCGAGATGGCCCGCGCGCCGCTCGACCTGGGCCGCGTCACGACCGGCGCGCTCACCTCGATTCGCCCGATGGCAGAGCGCGCCGGCCATGATCTGGTGGTGGAGGCGCCGGCCGCGCCCGTCGCGGTCCTCGCCGACGAGCGGTACCTGCACGAGTGCCTGGTCAACCTGCTGTCGAACGCCGTGAAGTACACCCCGGCCGGCGGGCGCATCACGGTGCGTCTGGACGCACGCGAACGGGTGGCGCGATGGAGCGTCACCGACAACGGTATCGGAATCCCGCCGGCGGGCCTGGCGCGGTTGTTCACGAAGTTCTACCGGGCCGCCAACGCCGAGTCGCTGGAGACAGAGGGAACCGGACTCGGGCTCTACATGGTGCAGCTGATCGTGACGCGCCTGAACGGGCGCGTCTGGTGCGAGTCGGCGCTGGGCGAAGGCAGCACGTTCTTCGTGGAGCTGCCGCTGGCGCCGGCCGAGTGACGCCGCGCGACGTGCGCCCCGGTGCGGGTCCGCGGGAGGATACGATGTCCACACCTGGTGCCTCTCCTTCATCGATCACCACCGGCGACACGACGCCGCCGGCCCGCCTGCTGCTCGTCGAGGACGACCGCTTCCTGAGGAAGGCGGCTGAAGTGGTGCTGCGCCGGCAGGGGTTCGAGGTCGTCACCGCGGAGGACGGCGAGGGCGGCCTGGCCGTGGCGCGCGAGTCGCACCCGGCCCTGATCCTGCTCGACCTGATCATGCCCAGGATGCCCGGCTACGAGGTGATCCAGCACCTCAAGCAGGATCCCGCGACCGCCGACATCCCCGTGATCGTCATGAGCAACCTCGGCCAGGAAGCCGACGTCCGGCAGGCCATCGACGCCGGCGCCATCGCGTATGTGGTCAAGTCGAACGTGGCGCTGCACGATCTCGCCGACCGGGTCCACGCCGTGCTGGAGGGCCGCAGGGGCTGACCCGCCGGCATCGACCCGCCGGGCCGGCCGGTGCGCGCGCGCCGCGGTGATGACGCCGCGGCAGACGCCCGCCTGATACGCTGTCAGCCATGCCCACGCGCACCCTGCGGCTGGAAGCCCCCGACGCGGCCGCCTGTCAGCCGGCCATCGGCAGGGCCGCCGCCCTGCTGCGCGAGGGCGGCCTGGTGGCCTTCCCCACCGAAACGGTCTACGGTCTTGGCGCCAACGCGCTCGACGCCCGCGCCGTCCGGCGCATCTTCGAGGCGAAGCAGCGCCCCGCCTGGGACCCGCTGATCGTCCACGTCACGTCGCGGCACATGCTCGATCGCGTCGCCGATCGTCTGCCCGACGGTTTCGAGGCGCTCGCGGCGCGCTTCATGCCGGGCCCGCTCACCATTCTCGTGGAGCGCAGCCGCGCCGTGCCCGACGAGGTGACCGCGGGCCGGCCCATCGTGGCGGTGCGGATGCCGGCCCACCCCGTCGCCCGGGCGCTGATCGAGGCCGCCGGCATCCCCGTGGCCGCGCCCAGCGCCAACCGGTTCGGCCACGCCAGCCCGACGACAGCCGCTCACGTGCTCGCCGACCTCGACGGCCGGATCGATGCCGTGCTCGATGCCGGCCCGACGATGGTCGGCATCGAGTCGACGGTGCTGGACATCACCGTCAGCCCGCCACAGATCCTTCGCGCCGGCGGCCTCACGCGGGAGGCCCTCACGTCGGCCATCGGTCCGGTGGAGATCTACCGCGCGCCGGTCGCCGATGCGCCGCCCGAGGCGCTGCGCGCCCCGGGGACCGGCATCCGCCACTACGCGCCGCGCGCACGCCTCGTCCTGGTGGAGACCATCGAGGCGCTGGCGCCCGTCGCCGGCCGCCTCGTCGCCGGCGGCCGCCGGGTCGGCGCCCTCTGGCCCGCGATTCCCGGAAGCCCCGCCGCACCGGCCGGCGTCGTGGCCGTGGCCTGGGGCCCGTGGGGTGATTGGGCCGCGCTCGCACGGAACCTGTTCGCGGGCCTCCGGGCGCTCGACGAGGAGGGCGTCGACGCGATCGTCTGCCCGCTGCCGCCCGAGGACGGCCTGGGCCTCGCCATCCGCGACCGGCTCCAGAAGGCCGCACGATGAACCCGGCGCGGCCAGGGCCCACGGTTTTTCGGTAGACTTGCCGCCATGCAGCCCGACGCCACCGCGCCGGCCGACGGCGCCGCGCCGTCGCCGCCGTGGGTCGACTGGCCCGACGAGCGGCTGCTGGACCTGCGCCTCTGCGATCTGAGAGTGCAGATCGCCGGCAGCTGGCTCGACGAGCGCATCGCCCAGCTCTACGCCGAACTCGAAGGAAAGGGCATCGCGTTCCGACCCCATTTCTGGCTGTCGGACGAGTGGTTCACGCCCGACGGCATGACCGGCGTCGCCATCCCGTTCTACCTGGCGCACCCCCGCCTGGCCCGCCTCGAGGAGACGATGATGCTCGAGGTGGAGGGCGGCACGCCGTCGTGGTGCATGAAGATCCTGCGCCACGAGGCGGGCCACACCATCGACAACGCCTACCGGCTGCAGCGCCGCCGCAAGCGCCAGAAGCTGTTCGGCAGCAACCGCGTCCCCTACCCCGAGTACTACACGCCGAGGCCCTACTCGAAGAGCTACGTCCTGCACCTCGAGATGTGGTACGCGCAGAGCCATCCGGCCGAGGACTTCGCCGAGACCTTCGCCGTGTGGCTCGCGCCCGATTCCGACTGGCGCCAGCGGTACCAGGACTGGCCGGCCCTGAAGAAGCTCGAATACATGGACCAGTTGATGCGCGGGATCGCCGGCGCGCCGCCTCTGATCACCGCACAGCAGCAGTTCGAGCCGCTGCCCGCGCTGCGCCGCACGCTGCGCGCGCACTACCGGCAGAAACGCCAGCACTACGGCGTCACGCGGCCCTACGTCTACGACCGCGACCTGCGCCGGCTGTTCACCGACGCGTCGGATGCCGCCGCGCACCCCACCGCGGCCCGTTTCCTCTCGCGGATCCGGCGTGACGTGCGCCGCCGCATCGCGGGCTGGAGTGGCATCCACCAGTACACGATCGATCAGGTGCTCGAGGACATCATCCTGCGCTGCCGCCAGCTGAAGCTGCGCCTGGCCAGGCCCGAAGACCAGACCCGCCTCGACTTCAACGTCCTGCTCACCGTGCAGGTGATGAACTACCTGCACAGCGGGCGGCACCGGGTGGCGCTGTGAAGAAGCTGCGCGTGATGGCGCTGATGCACGCCAACCTCGTCCCGCCAGACGACGTGTCGCGATTCGACGTCACCGAGGTGCCCTGGAAGATGGAGTTCGACGTCACCGAGACGCTGCGCACCATGGGCCACGACGTCCACCTGGTCGGCGTCGAGGACGACCTCGGCCTGATTCGCAAGGGCATCTCCGAGTTCCGCCCCGACATCGTGTTCAACCTGATGGAGTCGTTTCACGGCATCGGGGTGTTCGACAGCCACGTCGTGAGCTTCCTGGAACTGCTGCGCATCCCCTACACGGGCTGCAACCCCCGGGGCCTGATGCTGGCGCGCGACAAGGCGCTCTCGAAGACCGTCATGAACGGTCACCGCATCCCGGTGCCCGACTTCATGGTGGTCCGCATGGGGCGCAAGGTCCGCCGGCCCAAGCGCCTCGCCTTCCCGCTCATCGTGAAGTCGCTGACGCAGGAGGCATCGATCGGCATCTCGCGCGCCTCGGTCGTCGACGATGACGAGAAGCTCGCCGAGCGGGTGCGCTTCATCCACGAGAGCATCGGCACCGATGCCATCGTCGAACGCTTCGTCGGCGGCCGCGAACTCTACGTCGGGATCGTCGGCAACCAGCGCCTGGAGGTGTTCCCGGTATGGGAACTGCGCTTCGAGACGCTGCCCGACGACGGGCGGCTGCTGATGACCGACCGCGCGAAGTGGAACTCGAACTACCAGAAGAAGTACGGGATCAAGACCGGCCCGGCCGACGTGGCGCCGGAGGTGGCCGCGCGCATCCAGCACCTGTGCAAACGCGTGTACCGCACGCTGGAGCTCTCCGGTTACGCCCGGATCGACCTGCGCCTGGATGCCGACGGGCGCGTCTACGTGCTCGAGGCGAACCCCAACCCGCAACTTGCCTACGGCGAGGACTTCGCCGAGTCGGCCGAGCACGGCGGCATCCAGTACGAGGCGCTGCTGCAGACGATCATCAACAAGGGTCTCCGCTGGCGGCCCGAGCGGCTCGGCTAGCAGTCCGTCGTGGACGCGCCGCGCAGCCACGGGCGAACCGGGCGCGCCGTGTGGCACAATCGGGTCGCCCGGGGGGCGCGCGACCGCCGCATGGCGCGCGGCCCGCGCCGGGCGGGATCCGCCGATGACCTGTCCCCACTGCGGCGCCGAGGCCCGTCAGCAGGAGCGCTTCTGTCCCCGGTGCTCACGGTTGATCGACTCGCCGCTGCTGACGATGCGGCAGGAACTCGATGCCGCGCGCGCCGCCATCCTGCGGGATCGCCCGGCCCCGCTCGCCAGGACCCTGGCGAAGCCGGCCACGCCTGCGGTCGTGCCCCCCGCACTCACCGGCCCGGCCATGACAGGGCTGCCCCGCGGGAGCCGCGAGAAGCGCAAGGCCGGGGTCAGGGCACGGCTCGCCGTCCAGGGGGCACCCCCGCCGCCACCGCCGCGCGAAGCGCACAGCGCAGAGAAGCACGCCACGGTGCCCGACGATACGCTGCAGCAGGCGTTGCGCGGACAGGGCGCGCCCGCCTCGGCGGCGCTCGAGCAGGCGCGCCAGCAGGCGCGCGCGCAGCAGGCGGCACCGCAGGCCAATCAGCCCAGGGCCGCTCCCTCCCAATCCCAACCGGGGCGCCAGGCGGATCGGAAGCCGCCTCCATCACGCTCCGCACAGACCGCCGCGCCGGCCGCGCGCGGCAAGCCTGACGCGCAGGCCCGGCCACGGCGCACCACGTCGGCCATCACCGTGATGCTGCTGTTCAATCTCGCGACGCTCGCCCTGGCCTGGGCCGGCCCGTCGTGGTTGGCCGCCATGCCGGAGGGCTCGCTCGGGCACGGTCTGTCCGAACCGCTGAACATCGTCTCGTTCGTGCTGGCCGGGGCCGTCGCACTCGCGACGCTGGGCCTCGCCATGGTGCGCCCCTTCGGCCGCGGTCTGCAGCGTGCGCTCGCGCTGCTCTGGCTGCCCCTGGTCCCATTCGGGACGTTGTTCGCGTTCGCGTCATACGTGTATCTGGGCACCAGGGGCGTGCGCCTGCTGTTTTCGAGCGGCGGTGAGCCGCCGCCCCGTGCCGCCGACGCGGAACTGCTGGCGCGCACGCGCAAGTACGCGCCGCTGGTGGCTGTCCTCGTGTTCCTGCTGGGCGTGCTGGCGTGGAGCAGCCTGCTGGCGCTGGCGGCCAGCCTGAAACCGCAGTTGGTCCAGCCAGGATCGGTGGCCGGCCTCCTCGAGCCGCACACCGCCGCCCCCGCGGAGGAGCCCATCGATCTCAGGCAGGCCATGCTGTCGGATCTCGAGAACTTCGCGATCAAGCAGCTCGCGTACGCCCGTGCGAACGGCGGGTTCTTCGATCGGACCGAATGCCTGGTGTCCAACGCCTGCGTCACCGGCCAGACACCGCTGGCCTCGCCGCTCGAGCCGCGGTTCCTCGATCCCGTCCGGTCCGGTTACGAGTTCCGCCTGCGGCTCGGGACGCCGCCCGACAGCCGCGGGGCCGGCATCTCGTCGACCAGCGTCACGGCGTTCACCTACCTGGCGCTGCCGGCTGGAGCGCACGAGGACCCCTTCGGCTACTGCGTCGACCGCACCGTGGTCATCTGCCGCTTCCCCGCCGGCGCAGCCATCACGTCCCCGCCCGGCGAATGTCCCGCCGGGTGCGAGTTCGTGCGGTGAGCCGCCGGCACACCGCCGGCGCCCGCGCGCCCGCTCACGCCATGTCCACGAGGCGCCGATCCCGCGGGAAGGCCGCGCCAGCCCCGGTCGTCGGCGCCGCGCGCGCGGCCGAGCCGGGACTGCTCGCCACGTTGCGCGCCGACCTGGCCGGCGCGCTCACGCCGGGCGCGCGCGGCAGCGTTCGCGCCCGGGCACGACGAACGCTGGCCGATCTCGAGGAGTTCTACCTCTCTTCGCAACAGCAGGAACGGCTTGCCGGTGCCAGAGGCCTGCGCCGCTGGGTGCTGCGCTCGTGGTGGCTGTTCACGGGCCTGGTCATGCGGCTCACGCCGGCGCGCCGGCTGCTGCTTGCCGCCGCGCTGGTCGGCATGAGCGCGCTGCGATTCCACGGTGAGAAACCGGGCACCGGCTACTCGTTCGACTTCCAGGGACTGAGCGTCCTGCTCCTGCTGCTGGTGCTCGCCCTCGAGCTCAAGGACAAGCTGGTGGCCCACGACGAACTCGAGGCGGGCCGCTCCGTGCAGCACGCCCTCATGCCCGCCGAGGCCCCGCACGTGCAGGGGTGGGACATCTGGATGTACACCCGCTCGGCCAACGAGGTGGGCGGCGACCTGGTGGATTACGTGCCGATGGAGGACGGGGAGACGGCGCTCGTGCTGGCCGACGTCTCCGGCAAGGGGCTGAGCGCGGCGCTGCTCACCGCGAAACTCCAGGCGACGCTGCGCGCCCTGGCCGCCGAGTGCGACTCGCTCGGCCGGTTCGGCGAGCGCGTGAACCACATCATGTACCGCGACGGCGTCCGCAGCCGGTTCGCCACGCTCGTCTGGCTGAGCCTGCGGCCCGGCGCCGGCGGTCTGCGCGTGCTGAACGCGGGGCACATGCCGCCGCTGATCGTGTCGGACCGCGGCGTCGATGCCATGCCGCGCGGTTCGGTCGCGCTCGCCCTGGTGCCCTCGGCCAGCTTCACAGAGCAGGCGGCCACGCTCGAGCCAGGCGACACGCTGGTCGTCTACTCGGACGGCGTCACGGAGACGATGAACGCCGATCGCGACTTCTTCGGCGACCGGCGCCTGCGCGAGGTGCTGCTGGCGCGGCGCGGGTGCGAGGCGGCCGTGATGGGCCGCGCCATCCTCGATGCGACCGACGCGTTTGCCGGGACAACGCCCGCCCACGACGATCTGTCGCTGCTGATCGCGCGCCGGCTCACCGCACGCGGGGCGTGAGGCGCCGGTCGCCCTCCCGCGGGCGAACCGCCGCGCGGCGCGGCTCAGGCGCCGCTCGCGCCGGCGTCCTCGGCCTCCCGCCACAGCACGAGGATCTTCCCCACGTGCTTCACGCCATGCGCGCCCGTGCGGCCGCAGATCTCGTCGAGCAGCGCGGCGCGCGCCGCACGGTCGTCGGTGCCGGCGCGCACCTTGATCAGTTCGTGCGCGGCGAGCGCGGTGTCGATCTCACGCAGCACCGCCTCGGTGAGGCCATGCTGGCCGATGGTGACCACCGGCTCGAGGTGATGGGCCCGTGCCGAGAGTTCGCGGCGCCGGCGTGGGGTGAGTTCGGAAGTCATCGATCTGTCCTGCGGTTCGCCGGGGATCCGCGCCGGCGCAGGGCGTCCGCCGTCGAAGACGGCGCACGTGCCGCGTCACGCCAGCACGCTGGCGGCGATGATCATGCGCTGCACCTCGGAGGTGCCCTGGTAGATCTCGGCGGCCCGTGCGTCGCGGAACAGCCGCTCGACCTTCGAGCCGCGACGATAGCCGGCCGAGGCCAGGATCTGCAGGGCCTTGTCGGCGGCGCGGTGCGCGGCCTCGGAGGCGGCGAGCTTGGCCATCGACGCCTCGAGCGTGCATCGATCCTGCACGTCCCTGGCGCAGGCGGCCTTCCACACCAGCATGCGGGCGGCGTCGAGGTCGGTGGCGGCGTCGGCGAGCATCCACTGGATCGCCTGGTAGTTGGCGATGGGCTGCCCGAACGTGGTGCGCTGCTTCGCGTAGGCGATGGCCTCCTCGAGCGCGGCCTGCCCCACGCCGAGCGCCTGCGCGGCGATCGCCACGCGGCCGCCGTCCAGCGCCCAGCGCGCCACCTGGAACCCCTGGCCGAGCGCGCCCAGCACCTGGATCGAGTCGACGTGCACCTCCTCGAACTCGAGGTCCATGCACCCGAGCCCCCGCACGCCCAGCGAGTCGTTGCGCGCGCGACGGACGATGCCCGGCGAGTCGGCCGGCACCAGGAAGGCGGTGATGCCGCGGCCGGCGATGTCGGGCTGCGTCGCGGCGAAGACCACCAGGAGGTCGGCCGCCTCGGCGTTGGCCACCCACACCTTGCGACCGCTCAGGCGGTAGCCCTGGCCGTCGAAGGAGGCCAGCGTCTGCTGGTTGGCCGCATCCGTGCCCGCCTGCTCTTCCGACAGGGCGAAGGCGCCCAGCGCCTCGCCCGTCGCCAGGCGCCGCAGCCATGCCTGCTTCTGCCCGTCGGTCCCGAATTCGGCCAGCGGCTCGGCCACGAGCGAGTTGTTCACCGTGGCGATGACGCCGACCGTCGCGCTGGCGCGCGCCAGGGCCTCGGTGGCCAGCGCGTAGCTGACGTAGTCGAGGCCGGCGCCGCCCCACTCGCGCAGCACGGTGACGCCGAGCAGCCCGAGCGCGCCCATCCGGCGGACGAGATCGAGGGGGAAGTCGCCCGTGTCGTCGATCCGCGCGGCCAGCGGCTCCACGTGATCGCGCGCGAACCGGTCGGCGGCCTCCTGGAACTCGCGCTGCGCGGGGGTGGGTTCGAGCCTCAGCATGATGCCGCCAGCCTCGCGAAGATGGGCCGCAGGCGCGCGGCCGTCTGGTCGAGTTCCTCGGGCAGCACGCGCGTCTGGCCGACGACGGTCATGAAGTTCGTGTCGCCGCTCCACCGCGGCACCAGGTGCACGTGCAGGTGATCGACCACGCCGGCCCCGGCGGCCTTGCCCAGGTTGATGCCGACGTTCAGGCCGTGCGGACGATAGGCTTCGGAGAGCGCCAGTTCGGCGAGGCGCGTCAGCTCCATCAACTCGGCGCGCTCGTCCGGCGTGAGTTCGTCGAGGCTGGCGGCATGCCGATCGGGCACGACCATGAGGTGGCCGTTGTTGTACGGGTAGAGGTTCAGCACCACGAAGCAGGCCGTGCCGCGAAACACCAGCAGCGAGTCGGGCGCCTCGAGTTCGGCATCGCGTGCCGCGCAGAACACGCAGCGCGGCGCCTCGCCGACGCCCGTCACGTAGGCCAGCCGCCACGGGGTCCAGAGCCGTTCCATCGTCGGGGTGGAGTGGCGGGCGCGGCCGGCCGTCAGCGATCCGCGGCAGCGTCCGCGGGCAGGACCAGCTCGGCCTCGTCCACCTGGTTGATGCGATCCTTCAGTTCCTTGCCCGGCTTGAAGTAGGGCACGCGCTTGGGCGGGACGTCGACGCGATCGCCGGTCTTGGGATTGCGCCCGCGCCGGGAGTCGCGGCGCCGCAGGCGGAAGCTGCCGAACCCCCGCAGCTCGATCTTCTCGCCCCGCCGCAGCGCGTCCTTGATGGTCTCGAAGACCGTGTCCACGATCACTTCGGAGTGCTTCTTGGTGAGGTCCGAGGCTCTCGAGACCTCCTCGACGAGCTCGGCCTTCGTCATGCTGGCGCCCGAAGCCACGGGACCCTCCGGTCGGAAGGGCGCCGCCTCCCGCGCCACGCATCCGGGGCGCGGCACGGGAGGACGGCGCGGGGGTGCTACTGGCTGTGCCGGAACCGCTCGGCGAGCGTCGCGCCGCCGCTGCTGGCGTCGCTGGAATAGGTCTCCCAGTCGGTCCGGTAGTCGTCGGACTTCAGCGCGCGGATGCTGAGGCCGATCTTCCGCTCGCTGGGGCTGAGCTTGATGATCTTCAGCTGGTACGACTTGTCCACCTCGAGCTCCACCTTGTCGGTGCCCGACGTGTCGTCGAACTCCGACACGTGGATCAGCCCCTCGATGCCGTCGGCCAGCTCGACGAAGGCGCCGAAGTTGGTCATGCGGACCACCTTGCCCTCGACGACGTCGCCGACGTTGTGCTGGCTGAAGAACTCCTCCCACACGTCGGTGGCGAGCTGTTTGAGCCCGAGCGACAGGCGCTGGTTGTCGGCGTCGATGTTGAGCACCATCGCCTCCACCTTGTCGCCCTTCTTGAGCACCTCCGACGGGTGCTTCAGGCGCTTGCTCCACGACATGTCGGAGATGTGGATGAGGCCGTCGATGCCGTCCTCCACCTCGACGAACGCCCCGAACTCGGTGAGGTTGCGCACCTTGCCGGTGATACGGGTGCCCACCGGGTACCGGTCGCCGAGTTCCTCCCAGGGGTTGGCCGCCACCTGCTTGAGGCCGAGCGAGATGCGCCGCGCGGCGGGGTCCACGCCGAGCACCATCGCCTCCACCTCGTCGCCCACGTTGAGCACCTTGCTCGGGTGCTTCACGCGCTTGCTCCACGACATCTCGGAGACGTGGATGAGGCCTTCGACGCCCACCTCGAGCTCGATGAAGGCGCCGTAGTCGGTGAGGCTCACCACGCGGCCGTGCACGCGCGCGGTCACGGGGTAGCGCTCGACCACGTCGCTCCAGGGGTCGGGCGTGAGCTGCTTGTGGCCCAGCGACACGCGCTCGGTCGCCGCGTCGTACTTGAGCACGATCACGTCGACCTCGTCGTTCACCTTGAAGAGCTCCGAGGGGTGGCTGACGCGGCCCCACGACATGTCGGTGATGTGCAGCAGGCCGTCGATGCCGCCGAGATCGACGAAGGCGCCGTAGTCGGTGATGTTCTTCACCACGCCGCGGAGGATCTTGCCCTCGGCCAGCGTGTCGAGCGTCTGCTTCTTCTTCTCGGCGTTCTCTTCCTCGAGCAGGACCTTGCGCGAGAGCACGATGTTGCCGCGCTTCTTGTTCACCTTGATCACGCGCATGCGGAGCTCCTGCCCCTTCAGCGCGTCGAGGTTGCGCACCGGCCGGATGTCGATCTGGCTGCCGGGCAGGAACGCCCGCACGCCGATGTCGACCACCAGGCCGCCCTTGATGCGCTCGACGACGCGGCCGATCACGACCTTTCGCTCGGCGAAGGCGCGCTCGACCTCGTCCCAGATCTTCATCTTCTCGGCCTTCTCGCGCGAGAGCACGACGTGACCGTCGCGATCCTCTGTGCGCTCGAGAAGGACGTCGACCACGTCGCCGGGCTGCACGGTGACGTGCCCGGCCTCGTCGAGGAACTCGCCGAGGGCGATCATGCCCTCCGACTTGAAACCGACATCGACGACCACCGCGGAGGCCGTCACGCGCAGGACCGTGCCCTTGACGACCTCGCCTTCCGCGATGCTGCGGAAGCTGCTATCGTACTGCTCCAGCAGACGGGCGTATTCCAGCGTTTCGGGATCGTCGTCTTCGGGGGATGTGAGGCGCCGCAACTTCGACGCCTGCACGTGGCGGGGCCGGTCGTGGTCACCTCCGTGCGCGATGTGTGGTCTTTCGATGTCTGCGGGGTTTGCCATGCTCTGCCGAGACCTCCTCGAGCGTTGATTTGCCGGTCTCACAGCGCCGGCGGGCTGCAGGAAAGGCTTACCGCGAGTTGCGATAAGCAGTCAAAAATAAATCACTTATCGTCCTGGTGTCAATTCAGGCCTGAGGGAGCGACCATGGCCAGACGCCCACCCCGCACCACCCGCCCCGCCGGGCGCGCCGCGCACCCGGCCGCCCCGACTCGTCCCGGCCCGAGGAAGAAGGCCGCCGCCGGCAGGACCGCGGCGGCGCGCCCGGCCGGCGGCGGCGCCAAGGCTTCCAGGAAACCGGCGGCTGCGAGCAGGACCGCGGCGGCGCGCCCGGCCAGCAGCGGCGCCAGGGCTTCGAAGAAGCCGGCCGTCGCCAGCCGCGCGCGCGCCAAGGCGCCGGCGCCGCAGCCCGCCCCGCGCAAGCCGGCGGCCACTGGCGCGGCGCACGGCACACGCGGCGGCCAGCCCGCGACGACCGCGCCGCAGACGCTGGCGCGCAAGCCGGCACCGCGCACGAGTCGCGCGCTGCCGGCAGGGCGCTCGCCGAAGCCCCAGTCCGCCAAGGCCCCACCCGCGCCCTCCGCCATCCGCGCGACGGCGCGGCGGCTGCGACCGGCGCGCACGCGGCCGGCACCGGCCTCCTACGTCGACCTCGAGCCCGAGGACGACAACGCCGGCGAGGTCATCGTCCCTGGTGCGGTGTCCTCCCTCGACATGGATCACCAGCCTCGCGAGGTGCGCCGCACGGGCGTGGACCCCGAGTCGCCGCTGCTGACCCGCCACCTCGAGGATGCGCGCCTGGTGGCCGGCGACGTCGATGCCGACGTGCAGGCCGCCAGCCAGGTGGGCGAAGAGACGCCGGGCGGCGACAACCCCACCCCGGATCAGGACGTGGTGGACCTGATCGGCCGCTCACTCGGCGTGGAATACGAGGATGACGAGGAACTCGAGGGCGGCGAGGAGATCGTCCGGCGCGACCGGAAGCGCTGGGAACTCGATCCGGCCTCGTCCGAGGACTGGAAGGAGCGGGGCAAGGGGTAGGCGAGGCCTGGCGCCCGGCCTTCAGTCCCGCGCGCGCCGCGCCTCGACGATGGCCAGCACCCGCGCGACGACATCGCCGATGGCGACGCCGGTGGTGTCGATGAGCACGGCATCCGGCGCCATCTGCAGCGGCGAGGCGGCCCGCGTGCGATCGGCCTCGTCGCGCACCCGGAGCGCCGAGGCCACGGCCGCCACGTCGTGGCTGCCGCCGTGCGCGGGATCGTTGGCACGCCGCCGGGCCCGCTCCTCGGGGCTGGCGTCCAGATAGAGCTTCACCTCGGCATCCGGGAACACCACGGTGCCGATGTCGCGGCCTTCCATCACCAGACCGCCGGGCTCGCGCATGCCGCGCTGGCGGGCGACCAGGACGGCGCGAACGCGCGGCAGGCGCGCAACCGAGGTGACGGCGCGATCGATCTCCGGCGTGCGAATCGCCTGCGTGACGTCGTGGCCGTCGATGCGCGTGCCCGCTTCGTCGAGTTCGAAGCGCGCCGCCTTTGCCAGCGCCTCCACCGCGCCCTCGTCATCCAGCGGCACGCCGCGCCGCAGCGCCAGCCACCCTACCGCGCGGTACATCGCGCCGGTGTCCACGTGCCGGTAGCCCAGCGCCCGCGCAATCGCCCGCGCGACCGTTCCCTTGCCGACGCCCGACGGGCCGTCGATTGCGATCACCATGCCCAGCATCCCTCGCGGCGCGCCCGATCGATTCGGGTCCGGCGCGCCCGGACCGCCGTCCCGGCGGCCCGAAGGCCGGTGCGGGCCCACCGCCGATCCGCCGGCGCGACGGCCGGCCGCACAGCGTATCATCCTGCGCACCCGTGAGGCGTCCCCGTCCCTTCCCGCTCGTCGCCGCCGCGACGGCTCTTGCGTCCCTGCTGGGCATCGCGCTGATTCCCGCCGTGGATGTCGTGCGGGGCGCCTCGATGGTGGCCCGCGCCGCCGGGCTCGACGACCCGTTCGCCCGGCGGCTGGCCGCCTTCGGCACGGTGGCGTCGACGACGCGCGACCTCGAGGTGCCCTCCCGCTGGGGTCCGCTGCGCGCCCGTCTCTATCTGCCCGCGAGCGCGATCACCCGCACGGTGGTGCTCACGCCGGGCGTGCACGCGGAGGGCATCGACGAGCCGCGGCTCACGAAGTTCGCGCGCGACATCGCCGCCGGCGGCTTCGCCGTGCTCACGACGGAACTGCCCGACCTGCTGCGCTACGAGATCACCGCGCGCCTGCCCGATCAGATCGAGGACGTGGCGCGGTGGACGGCGTCACGGCGCACGCTCGCGCCCGACGGCCGCATCGGCCTGGTCGGCATCAGCTTCTCGGGCGGGCTGTCGGTCGTCGCCGCGGGCCGGCCCTCGCTCGCCGGCCGCGTGGCCTTCACGCTGTCGTTCGGCGGTCACGGCGACCTCGGCCGGACGATGCGCTACCTGTGCACGGGCGTGCAGCCCGACGGCACCCTGCGGCCGCCGCACGACTACGGCCTGGTGATCCTGCTGCTGAACTTCGCGCCGTTCATCGTGCCCGGTGATCAGGTGGAGCCGTTGCGCGCCGGCGTCCGGACGTTCCTGAAGGCGAGCCATGTGGACATGGTGGACAAGCCGGCGGCGCGGCTGATCTTCGATCGCGCCATCGCGATGGAGGAGGGGCTGCCGGAGCCGTCGCGCCGCCTGCTGCAGGCCGTCAACGCCCGCGAGGTCGGCTACCTCGGGCCGCTGCTGCTTCCCGTGCTCGATGCGATCCCGCTGCCCGACAGCGTCTCGCCGGAGCGGGCGCCCGCGCCGCGCTCTCCCGTGTTCCTGTTGCACGGCGCCGACGACAACGTCATCCCCGCCGGCGAGACGCTGAGCCTGGCGGCGTCGCTGCGGGCGCGCGGCACACCCGTCCACGCGCTGATCACGCCGCTGGTCACCCACGCGGAGGTGGACCGTGTCGCCATGCGGCGCCACGTCACGGACCTCGTGCTGTTCTGGATGCAACTCCTGAAGTCGTAGCGCCGGCGGCCTTCCCGGGCCCCTCGGGCAGGCCAGGCGCCGGGACGCGCTCGACGCCCGCGACTCAGAAGAAGAACCGCGCCCGCACCTGAAGCATCCGCGGCGGATCGATGTTGGCCAGCGACGGCAGCGCCTCCGGGTTGGCGCCGGCCGCGGCCACCTGGCCGAACGTCGGGTTCACCGTGATCGTGTTGCCGTAGGTCTGCTGCGCGCGGCCGAGGATGTTCGCGTGGTTGAAGAGGTTGAAGCCCTCCAGCCTGAGCTGCAGGACGTGACCGCCCCCCACCCTCATCCGGCCCTCGAGGAACACGGTGACGTCCTGGGTGCCGGTCCCGCGAAACGCCGACTTCGACAGGACCCGGCCGTCGACGACGGGACGGTCGTTGTTGGCGCCGTCGCCGTTGTTGTCCACCCCCGTGACGGCGTTCAGCGGACGCGCCGAGGCCAGCTGCGTCACCGTGCCGACGGTCACCTCGTGCGGCAACCGGTACGAGACCGCGATCACCGCCCGGTGCCGCTGATCGACCACGCTCGGGCCGCGCTCCTGCTCGCCGAGGCGCGAGATGTGGCCCTCGCTGGGCGCCACGCCGTTGCCGTCGGGCTCGGTCGTGTTGGTCGCCTTCGACAGCGTGTAGCTCAGCGACGCCTGCAGCCGGCGGTGGCCGCGATACCGGATCTGCGTCTGCAGGCCGTCGTAGTCGGCCTCGCCCAGGTTCATCAGCACGTTGACCTGCCGCACGCCGCCGGCGGCCGGTGCGATGGGCCGCGTCGCGTTCGCCACGGCCACCGTGCGCGTCTGTCCGACCTCCGTCCGGTCGAACGGCGCCGGCGCGTTGAGGTCGACGATCGAATCGAGGTCGCCCCAGTGCTGGTGCACGTAATCGGCGCCGACGAAGAGGCCGGCGGCGACCTCGCGTTCGACGCCGATCGACGACACCTGGCTCTTCGGGTTGACGAGCGTGTCGGGGTAGGCGCCCGCGACCTTCGAGAAGTCTATGCCGAAGCGCGCGAACTGCGCTTCGTACTTCGCCCGGTCGCCGGCGATGAGCGTGACGTCGCGGGCGGGCCGCTGCGACAGCGGCAGCGTGAGCGGATCGAGGTTCACCGGCAGACAGGCGCCGGTCAGGCAGGTCGGGAACCCCATCTGGCCGGGCGCCGCCGTGTAGCTCGCCAGCCCCTCGAGATCGCCGGTGAGCCCCTTGGCGATCTGCTTGATCAGCATCTGCGTGTAGTACAGGCCATACCCGCCGCGAATCGTCGTGCGGGCGCTGCCGTTCGGGTGCCAGGCGACGCCCAGCCGCGGCGCGAAGTCCCTCGTCGCGTCGGTGAGCGTCTGCCGGTCGTAGCGCAGGCCGACGTCAATCGTGAGCTGATCGCCAGCCCGGTACGCGTCCTGGACGAAGCCCGCGACGAGCCACTGCGAGACGTCGTAGTCGATGGGGCCGTAGGCGATCGGCTGCGAGTAGTTCTGGACGTCGGAGAGCGTCAGCTGGTCGAACGGCGCGCTGGTCGTGCTCAGGAAGGTGAACGTGCCCAGCGTCGCCTGGCCGGGTTCCGAGCCGACGCCGCCCGATCGATGGTGGGCCAGGCTGGTGCCCAGGCGCAGCGTGTGCCGGCCGCGCGACCAGGTCAGCGTGTCCTGGACCTGGAGCTGCCGGCTGTAGATGTCGGACTGCCGCGACTCGCCGATCCTGAACGGAAACGATCCGCTCCGGGCGTAGGTCGTCGACAGGTTCTGCGCCTCCCACCGGATGACGGGATCGTTGTCGCTGTAGGACACACGGACCTCGTTCAGCAGCGTCGCGCTGATGACGGCGGTGTGGTTGCCCTGCCCCGTGATCGACGATCGCGTGAACCGGCGCGCCACCGTCGGCGCGCTGGTGCCGACGACGGCGTCGTTCGGGTTCGTGTCGAAGAACGTGTCGACGTTGGTCCGGAACATCAGCGTCTGGTTCGGCGAGATCGCGTGGTCCAGCCGGCCGTTGAACAGCTTCTGGCGGTAGTGGCCGACGTAGTGCAGGCGCCCGTCGTCGAGCACGAAGGCCGGCAGCGACGGCGAGAGCAGCGTCGTGCGGTCCTGTCGCGTGTAGTCGCCGGTGAGGAAGACGAACGTGCGGTCCTTCCTGAGCGGCGCGCCGAACGAGAGCGAGTACTGGCTGAGGCTGTCCGGGACGTCCGCCGGCTTGATTCGTTCGAGCGTCGACGGGACGCCGCAGGTCGATACCGACGGCGGGCAGAAGCCGGCGGTGCCGAAGTTCCTCGCCTGCGTGCCTCCGGGCCGGCTGAGATACAGCAGTTCGCCGCGCACGTCATTGGTCCCCGACCTGGTGACGATGTTCAGCGCCGGGCCCGCGGTCCAGCCGTACTCGACCGAGAACGCGCTGGTGAGCGCCGACACCTCCTCGATCGCCCCGATGGGCACGGTGGCCACCATCGTCTGGCGCCCCCACACCTCGTCGTTGCTCGCGCCGTCCAGCATGTAGGTCGTCGTGCGGCGGCTGCCGGCGCCGGTGATGAAGTAGGTCGCGTTGACGAACAGGTCGCCGGTGCCCTTGCCCGAGCGGAAAGCCGACTCGAGCAGCGGGATCGATCCCACCTTGCGGCCGAGAATCGGCGCCTCCTCCACGGCCGTGCCGTCGAAGCTGCGGGCCACCTGCGCGTTGCCACGAACGCCCTGCCCGGATCCGTAGACGGTCACCTCGCTGCTGCCGCCGCTGACCACGAGGCGGACCCTGACGGTAGAGCTCTCGCTCGCACGCAGCGTCAGCCCCGTGACGTCCTCGGCCTGGAAGCCGGCTCTGGTCACGCTCACGGTGTAGGTGCCGTCGAGCGGCAGCGCGGGAAACACCGCCGAGCCTTCGGCGCCCGAGACCGCGTCGCGCGAGATGCCGGTCGCGCTGTTCACCACCCGGATGCCCGCATCGGGCACGACGGCGCCGGTCTGGTCGACGACGACCACGACGATGGCGGAGTTGTTCGGCGACTGGGCGAACGCCTGGGCTCCCACCGCGAGCACCAGCAGGGCGACGAGGCGCCACGACGGACGGACCATACGGCCTCCTTGTCGGCTCCGCCGCCAGCCTCATGGGGGCTGCCCGGGAAAGCTGCCGGCAGATGGCGACACGGAAGTGTAACGTCGCGCCGTGCGTGGTCCGCGTCAGAATTTCGATCTGCCACGCCGTGGCTGAGCTGCATCGGGGACGTCGCGCTCGCCGAGCGCCCGGGTGCCGTCGCGCAGCGCCTGCAGTTCCTGTGGCGTCAGGTCGCGCCACTGTCCGGGCCGCAACCACTGGTCGCGCACCGGCCCGATCGCGATGCGCTCCAGCCGGATCACGGGGTGTCCGACGGTCTCGCACATGCGGCGCACCTGGCGGTTGCGGCCTTCCCGGACGCCGATGGCCAGCACCGAGTGCCCGCGCCGCCCAGCCGCCGCCGCCGGAAGCCGCCGCACCTCGGCGCGTCCCGTCCGCCGGCCATCGATCACCACGCCCCGGGCGAGCGTGGCCAGCGTCTCTCCGCCCACGTCGCCGGCCACCTCCGCGCGGTAGACCTTGAGCACGCCATGACGCGGGTGCATGAGCCGCGCGGCGAGGTCCCCGTCGTTGGTCAGCAGCAGCAGCCCCTCGGAGTCGTAGTCGAGCCGGCCCACCGGGTAGACGGCCTCGCGCACGCCCGCCAGCAGATCCATCACGGTGCGCCGCCCCTGAGGGTCGCGGCGGGTCGTCACCACGCGCGGAGGTTTGTTGAGCAACAGATATCGCAGGCGCTGCGCGGCGCCTATCCGCCGTCCGTCGACGCGGATCTCGTCACGCATCGGGTCGGCCTTCGTGCCCAGGGCGGTCACGGTGACCCCGTTGACGCTCACCCGGCCCTCGGTCAGCAGCACCTCGGCCGCGCGCCGCGAGGCGACGCCGGCGGCCGAGAGGATCTTCTGGAGGCGAAGGGTGGACATGGCGCTTGGGGCCTCCCGTCGCGGCCGGCGCCGATGCGGTCCCGACCAGCCCGCGGGATCGCCGGCCCGCCGGATCCGGCCGGAGGCCCGATCAGCCCGCCGGAACGCGGAACATCACGCGCCCTCTTCCCCGGCCGGCGGGACCGCCGCCGGCGGGTCCTGCTCGTCGAACGGCAGCGTCGCCATCGTCACATCGTCGACCAGCGGCGGATCGAAGCCGAGCGCGTCGGCCATGTCTTCCACCTTGGGCAGTTCGTCCAGGTCGCGCAGGCCGAACCGGTTGAGGAACTCGCGTGTGGTGGCGTACATGAACGGCCGGCCCACCACCTGCTTGCGACCGACGATCTTCACCAGCTTGCGATCGATGAGCGTGCCGAGCACGCCCGACGTGTTCACGCCGCGGATCTCGGCCACCTCGGCGGCGGTGATCGGCTGCTTGTAGGCGATGACGGCGAGCGTCTCGAGCGCGGCCACCGACAACTTCTGCGTACTGCGCTCGTGGAACAGGCGTCGCACCCACTCGTGCAGATCGGATCGCGTGACGATCTGGAACCCGCCGGCGACCTCCACCAGTTGCAGGCCGCCGTCACCCGCGTAGTCGAGCTGGAGCGCGCCAACGGCGCGCGCGATGGCGTCCGGCGCCTCGCCCTCCAGCACCTTGCCGATGGCCTTGAGCGTGAGCGGATCGGGCGAGGCGAAGATCAGCGCCTCGACGATGGCCTTCAGCTGGACGTCCACGGCAGGTTCGGCCACGGTCACGGCATCACCCGGCGGATCGCCGGCGGCTTCCGGCGTCGCGGCAGCGGGCACGCCGATCTCGAGCGGCGCCGCCGGGGCGGTGCCGCTCTCGACGGCGATGGCAGGCGCCGCGGCCTCCGGCAGCCCTGCCGGCTCGCAGGCGGGCGATTCCACGCGCTGGTCCTCGGACACGAACGACTCCTTGCCTGGTTTCCCGGCGCTCGGGGCGCGCTTCCTACGGCTGCCCGCCGGCCGTCGCCGGTGGGGCCGCTCCGGCGTGATCGCCGATGGGTCGCGGCGCGTCGGCCGGCCGTTCACGCCGGTAGACCCTGATGTCGCCGAAGGGGCCCGTCTGGTGCACGCGCACCAGCTTGAGCCGGATCATCTCGAGGATCGCGAGGAAGGTCACCACCACGTCAGCCTTCGTGACCACGTCGTCGAAGAGCTCCTCGAACCCGCGGGCGGCCGTCATCGACAGGCGCGCGAGCAGCTGATCGATGCGTGTCTCGATCGAGATCTGCTCGCCCGGCACGAGGACGCGCGGGCGATGCCGCGCGCGCTCCACCACCTGCCGGAAGGCGGCGAGCAGGCTGAAGAGATCGACCTCGAGTTCGGGCTCGAACGCCTCGCCGGCAATCGGCGCCACGCGGCCGTCAGGCCGGATCCACTGAGCGCTGCGCACCGTTTCGCACTCGTGCAGCAGCTCCGCCGCAGCCCTGTAGCGCTGGTGCTCGATGAGCCGCCGCACGAGCGCCTCGCGCGGATCCTCCCCGGGCTCTTCCTGGTCCGGCGCCGGGCGCGGCAGCAGCAGCCGCGACTTGATGTGAATCAGCGTGGCCGCCATCACGAGGAACTCGCCGGCGATCTCGAGATCCAGTTCGCGCATCAGATCCAGGTAGTCCAGGTACTGCCGGGCGATCAGCGCGATCGGGATGTCGTAGACGTTCACCTCGTGCTTGCGGATCAGGTGCAGGAGCAGATCGAGCGGCCCCTCGAAGTTCGAGAGGCGCACCGGATAGGCCTCGAGAATCGACTCGAACTGCGCGTCGGCCGTCACGTCGCCCTCATCCCCGCCGGTAGCTGATCCGCATCGCGTCGCGCACCTTCGCCATCGTCTCGACGGCAGTCGTGCGCGCGCGGGCCGAGCTGTCGAACACCAGCTCGCGCAGCCATCCCGGCCTGGCGAGCAGCGCGGCGCGGCGATCGCGCATCGGGTCGAGCATCGCGTTGATCGCCTTCGCGAGCTTCGTCTTCACCTCGACGTCGCCCACCTTCCCCGCGCGGTAGCGCGCCTTCAGGTCCTCCACTTCGGCGGTGTCGGGGTTGAACGCGTCGTGGTAGACGAACACGGGATTGCCCTCCACGGTGCCCGGAACGTCGGCGCGCACCCGCTTCGGGTCCGTGTACATCTGGCGCACCTTCTGCCGCACCGTCTCGGCATCGTCGGACAGGTTGATGGCGTTGTTGTAGCTCTTGCTCATCTTCCGGTTGTCGATGCCCGGCAGCCGCGAGATGGGCGTGAGCAGCGGCTGCGGCTCGACGAACACCTCGCCGTAGAGGTTGTGGAACCGCCGTACCACCTCGCGCGACAGCTCGAGGTGCGGCACCTGGTCCTCGCCCACCGGCACGTGGTGCGCGTTGTAGATGACGATGTCGGCCGTCTGGAGGAGCGGGTAGCCGAGGAAGCCGTACGTGGACAGATCCTTGTCGGTGATCTGCTCCTGCTGCTCCTTGTAGGTGGGCACGCGCTCGAGCCACGGGATGGGCACCACCATCGAGAACAGCAGGTGCAGTTCGGCGTGCTCGGGCACGAGCGACTGGATGAACAGCGTGGAGCGCTCGGGGTCGAGCCCGGCGGCGATCCAGTCGGCCACGTTGTCGATCACCGACTCGGTGATGCCAGACGTATCGGCGTAGTCGCTCGTCAGCGCGTGCCAGTCGGCCGAGAAATAGAAGCAGTCGTACTGCTCCTGGAGCCGGACCCAGTTCTGGAGCGCCCCGACGAGGTGCCCCAGGTGCAGCTTTCCGGTCGGGCGCATGCCCGACACCACCCGCGGTTTCACAGTGTCAGCAACCTTGCGAGAAAGACATACGGCGGCCCGATGATCGCGCCGAGCGCGCCGGTCAGCATCAGGCCGTAGAGGATGAAGATCCCGTAGGGCCGCAGCGTCTCGTAGCGCCGCCGCCACGCGCCGCCGAGCAGTCCGCCGAGCACGTTGCCGCCGTCGAGCGGCGGCACCGGGATCATGTTGAAGAGCGCCAGCAGCAGGTTCACCTGCAGAGCCAGCGCCGCGGCCATGTGCACCGGTCCCGCGACGGCCAGGCCATCGGCCGCGGATCCGGCCGGCGCCAGCCGCCACACGAGCGCCGCGATGGCGGCCAGCGCCAGGTTGCTGGCCGGTCCGGCCGCGGCCACGATCATGAAGTCACGCACCGGCTGCCGGAGCCGGCGCGTGTCCACCGGCACCGGCTTCGCCCAGCCGATCAGCGGCGCGCCCGTCGCCACGGCCACCAGCGGCAGCAGCAGCGTGCCGATGGGATCGATGTGCACGAGGGGGTTCAGCGAGACCCGCCCGCGCCGGCGTGCCGTGTCGTCGCCGAGCCGGGATGCGCTCCACGCGTGCGCCGCCTCGTGGACGGTCAGCGAGAAGAGCAGCGCGGCGAGCGAGGCGAACAACTGGAAGAGGTCCACTCCGGTCAAGCCCGGAAGGGTACGTCGGAGCGGCAGGATCAGGCAAGCGCGCCCCCCGTGCCGCACGCCGGATCCGCGCGTTGGGATAGGCTGGCCCTCACGCGGGTCGCCACCGCGAGGGAGCCGGGCCGATGACGAGAGGGGTGCTGGCAGTGGATCTCGGCGGCACGAAGGCCGCCGCGGCAGTGGTCGACCGCGACGGGATGGCCGGGGCCCGGCGTCGGGCGCCCGCGCCGCGCACGCTCGCCGACACCGTCGAGTGGATCGCGGCCGGCGTCAGCGGCGCGGCGGCGGTCGGGGTGATCGTGCCCGGGATCTACGTGCCGTCGACCGGCCGCGCCTGGTGCCCGAACCTCTGGGGCCGCGACGAGGTCCCGTTGCGCGATGCGCTGGCCGACCGCCTCGCCGTGCCCGTCACGATCGACAGCGACCGCGCCGGCTACGTGCTGGGCGAGGCGTGGCTCGGCGCCGCGCGCGGATGCCGCAACGCGCTGTTCGTGGCAATCGGGACCGGCATCGGCGTCGGCATCCTGGTGGAGGGCCGCGTGCTGCGGGGCGCGCACGGCGTGGCGGGCGCGGCCGGCTGGTTCGCCCTCACCGGGCAGTGGCGTGAAGACTACGCCGCGATGGGCTGCTGGGAAGCCGAGTCGGCCGGCCCCGCCCTCGCACGTGCCGCCGGCCTCCCCGACGCCGCGGCCGTGGTGCGCGCCGCCCGCGACGGACGCCCCGATGCGCTGGCCGCCGTCGATCGCGCCGCGCGCGTCACCGCGATGGGCATCGCCAACCTCGTCAGCGCCTTCGACCCGGACGTGGTGGTGCTCGGCGGCGGACTCGGCGAGGGCGCCGCGGATCTGCTGCTGCCGGTCATCGAAGCCGAGGCGCGCCGCTGGGCGCAGCCCATCGCGATGGCGAGGTGCCGGATCGTGCGCTCACAACTGGGCGATGGCGCCGGCCTGCTCGGCGCGGCGCGCCTGGCGTGGGAGGCGGTGGACCGCGCGTGAGCGGCGGCGATCGGGCTCGCCCGCACCGGCTCACGCCGGCCCGTCCGACCCGCGACGTCCCCCAGGCGTCGGTTGTCACGTGCCGTTGCCGGCCGACGCGGCCGCCGGGACGCCGCGCGCGGCTACGGCCTGAACATCACCCCGGCGGCGAGGAAGATCGCGGCTCCCACCAGCCACTGCCAGTAGGCTTCCGCGTAGAGAGGCTGGCTGTCGCCAGGCGCCGCCAGGCGCCGCACGTCGCTGACGATCCGCCCCGCGATGACCTGATCCGACTCGGCTCCGATCTCGTAATAGCGCCCGCCGCCGAGCGACGCCATCCGCCGCAGCGACTCGCGGTCGAGCCTTGCCCTGATGTCGCTGGTCGGGATGATGCCGCCACCAGACGTCCCCACGCCGACGACCGAGACCGGGACGTGACGCCGGGCCGCCTGCGCCAGTGACGTCGCCACCTGGCCACTCCAGACCTGGCCGTCCGAGATGACGATGATCGCCTGAGGGTTCGAGGTCCGCCCGTGCAGTTCCTCGTCCTTCCTGACGATCTTCAGCCCCCAGTAGATCCCCTCCTCGGCGTTGGTGTCCCACGAGGCATCGTCGTTGATCTGGTTGGGAGGGGCCGTGGCGAGGTGGTCGAGGAAGAACAGCAGGATGTTCGGATCGCGGGCCAGCCGGACCTGTGGCATGGCATGCGCCGAGAAGACGGCCAGCGCTACCCGGTCGCCCTTCCACGGCAGCGCCTCGACGAGCGCGCGAATGAAGGTCATCGATCGTTGCCAGCGATCGGGTGCGACGTCGGCCACGCGCATCGATGTCGAGGCGTCCTGCACGACCACCAGGTCCACGGACTTCGCTTCGCTGATCCCCTGGAGGACTTCAGGACGAGCCAGCGCCACACAGCCGCACGCCAGCGCGGCAATCAGGCAGAGCCAGAACACCCACGGCCCGGCAAGCTGAAACCGCTCCCGGACGGGCGTCATCCGCTGGCTGAGGCATCGCCGCACGTCGGCGCGCCGCCGCCAGATCCGCCAGTGCCAGAGCACCAGCATCGACCCCGGCAGCAGCAGCAGCCACAGGAGATCGGGGACGAGAAAGCGCAGGGGACTGCCGCCCATCGCCTCCTCAGCCGCGCTTCCGCGTGACGCCTGTCTTGCCGGCTTCGGTGCCGCCCTTCTTCGGCCCCTCGCCAGCCTGGAGCGGAATCAGGACGTTCACCTTCTCCATGCCGGCCGGCACCGGCAGCACCCCCTCGACGCCGTGGACGCTGGTGGAGGCGAGGGCATGAGCCACTCTCAGGCCCTTGCGGACCCGCAGGCCGTACTCGTAGTTGTAGGCGGCGCGAAGGTTGCCGGGGTCCGCCTCGATCGTCTGCCTGTAGCCGAGGATGGCGGCGTCGATCGATTCCAGGGCAACCCGCCTGTCGGGCTCCGCCGATGCCATGCGGAAGTACGCGTTGGCGACCAGGAACCGGATCTCCGGGTCGTCACGCGTGAGGCGCTCGGCGGTGCCGACGAGCGCGCTGTATGCGCCCTGCCAGTAGCGGGCCTCGACGACACGCCGCTGCGCGCCGGCGCGCAGCGTGCCGCCGACCCAGGGAACGACGTCCACGTAGCCCAGGGAGCGATCCACGTTCTCGGCGATCGCCGCGGCGACGTCGAAGTCGAACACGGAGAGGGCCTCCCCGGCTCGAGCCATCTCCCGTTCGTAGAGACCGTAGGTCAGGCAGAGCGCCGCTGGAACGATCGACAGCAGCGCGACCAGGACTGCGGAGGCGACGATGCGTTTCATGGACGTCTCCCTGCTACGGGAACTGCCTGAAGTAGCGCCACGACAACCTGGCGCCCAGCGCCGCCGACCAGCACAGCACGGCCAGCAGCATGAACGGCGTGAAGTGCGGCGTCCGCGACCCGTATCGCGTCCGCACGATGTTGCCGGTGGCCGCGCGGTCGATCTCCCCGAGCGCCTGCAGGATGACGTCCTCGCTGGCCGCCGCGTAGAACCGCCCCCCGGTCTCGCGGACGGCCTGCGCCCAGATGGGATCGGCGGTCCCGGGCTCGGCGCTCATCCCCTTGCCGTAGCCGGTGCGGATCAGGTAGATGGGCACGTGGTGCTCGCGCGCCTCGGCCAGGATGGATTCGAGCGGGCGCCCTTCGAAGATGACCTGGGTGTCCTGGGCGTCGCTGAACATCACCATGATGTTGCCGGTCGCCTGCAGGAACCCGAACAGCTTGAAGAGCGCCACTCCCTGGCTGATCGCGCTGATCATGACGGTGCCCGACTCCGGGAACCGCATCCACTCCTCGGGCTCGCCGATGAGCGACAGGCTCATGAGAATCGTGTCGTAGTCGTCGGTGAACGGCGTGATGACGTAGGCCTGCTTGGCGAACTCCACCAGGCTGATCAGATCGTGGTGCCGCGCGGCCATCCGGAGCCGGACGAAGTGCTCGGCCGCGGACACCGCCGTGTAGAACTCGACGTTCTGCTTCGTCTTCAGCCTGGGCGCCTCGAACCTGCGCCCCATGCTCCCGGAGGCGTCCACCAGCAAGGCGATGCGTCTGCCGCGGACCGACGCCTCCTCCCGGACGAAGCTGCGGAGCGGATCGGCGAGCGCCAGCAGGAAGGCCAGCAACCCGAGCAGCACGAGCACGAGCGGCACGTGGCGGAGCAGCCGATATGGCGAGGGATCGCTGAGTGGCACCAGGCTGGGGATCACGACATGGCTGCGCCCCGGCCCGCGGCGGATCCGGCGGAACACCAGGGCCACGATCCCCAGCGCTCCGATGCCCCAGGCCGCCAGCATCGCCTCGTCGGCGCGCGCCCAGTGGTAGCCCGGGAATGTCAGATCCTCGGACCAGCCACTCTGCAGGATCTGCCACACGAGCCGGACGCACCTCAGGAAGGAATCCAACGACGCCTCCAGCGGCGCACCACCTCGTGTGCGGCCCGGGAGACCCGCTTCGGCAGGCGCAGTTCCCGCCGCACGGCGCGAAGCCCTTCAGTGCCGGACTCCAATGCCGTGTCGAGGTCCGACTCCTCGACAGGTCCCGAACCATAGCGCGCGCGGTTGAAGACGATGAGCGCCTGCCGGAAACCGCTGGCCAGCGCGTCGCGTTCCGGCCTGCCGCCCCATGCGGCGGAGGCCAGCCTCCGATCCAGTCCCTCCGGCGTGAGGCTCGAGACCACGCCGATCATCTCGGGGCGCAACGCCCGGCGCCGCAGCCCGATCTCACCCTCGACGGGCCGCGCGCCGTCGTCGAGCCGCCGCTGCATGACAGGCTGACCGAGCGCGACCGAACCCGTCACCCGCAGCCCCGCCAGCGTTCGTCCCACGAGCGCATCGTCCCAGCCCGACTGCTGGCGAGCGCGCCTGACGCCGGCGAGTTCGCGGTCGATGCGCCGCAGCACTCTGGCCGGCGACGCCAGATGCTCGCGGCGCGCCCTGGCGTGGTGACGCCGCCGGTTCCGGAGCATCACCGAGAAGGTCAGTGCCGAGGGCACCACGAGCACGAGCCCCGCTGCCACCAACGCCATGCTGGCGCGAAGCCGGCGGGCCCGCATGTCACCGAACCCCTCCTGCGTCGCGTCCATGATCGTGCGGGCGTCGCGGGCGACGAGCGACTCGATCTGCATCGGGTACGCCGGCATCCTGTAGGTCCTGTCCTGTCCGCTCGACTGCTCTCCCGCTCGCACGCTTCGCTCGGGGCGGTACCGGATCTCGAGCCCCGGGATCGGCTGTTCACGTCCGAACAGGTCGTCTCCGATGATGCGCACCGTGTACAGGAACTGGAAGAAGCGCCAGCGCCCCTGACGCAGGTCCGGAAAACGCGTGCCCCCGACGACCTCGAAGGGGGTCAGCGCGACCGCCGCCGGCTCGAGCAGGCGCTCGTCGGGCGAGATCCGCTCGGTGCTGGTCTCCAGCACGCGACACGTCAGCGTCAGATCGAAGTGCTCGCCGACGCGAACAGCGGCCCGGTCGGACTTCCACCAGCAGCGCAGGTCGCTGTCGTCCTCCGGTGCGGCCGGCGCCTGCGCGGGTGCGGCCGGCGCCCTGGCCACGGGCGGGACCTGGGCCGGCGCCGATGCGGTCCACGCCAGAAAGACGCCGCCAGCCAGAAGGCACCGCCGTCGTGTACCCATGATCGTCACTTCCGGTGCAGCTTCCGGTCGATGAACAGTTCGAGCAGCGCGACGTGGAACCGATCGGGATCGTCACCGAGGCGAACGAGATCGACGTCCATCCGCTCGGCGTCGCGCGCAAGCGTGTCCTGATACTGCGTGACCTGTTTCGGGAGGTGCGCGACGGCGCGCGCCGAGAGCAGCCTGGTCCGGCCGGTCTCCGCGTCCATGCACTCCACCCACCCCGCGGACACGATCGGCAGCCTGTACGCGAAGGATGCGTCGACCATCCCCAGCACGACGTCGTGCCGCGGCTTGAGCCCGGCCAGCTCGCGTATCACGTCGCGCGCATGCGGGAAGAGGAAGTCCGACACGACGAAGACCAGCGAGGTCCGCCGCAGTTCCCGGGCCGCGATCTCGGCGAGCGTTTCGGTCTCGACGAAGGGCGTCGTCAGGCCCGTCTGGTACAGCTCGATGAGCCGCGTCACCTGCGCGCGACCCCGCTGCGGCGGTTCGATCCACGGCCCGCGCCTGTGGGCGAAGTCGTAGAGCACCATGCCGACGCCGTCCTGGAAGATCGCGGCCGAGAGGCCGATCGTGGCGATGGCCCGGGCGACCACGCGCGAGATCGTCGTGCCCGCCAGGCCACAGCGCGTCGAGAGCGACACGTCGGCGCCAATCAGCACGTCGAGCGAATGCGGCTCGACGCACTCCCGCACCACCAGCGGGCTGAACGCGTTCATCGTCGAGTGGGCCCAGTCGATTCGAACGCGCGAATCCCCCGGCTCCCACTCCCGGAGTCCGGTGAAGTCGAACCCGAACGTGCCGGAGTAGATGCTGGCGTGTTCGCCGTGGATCATGTCCTGGACCCGCTCCATGACCTGGAGATCGATCTCCTCGATCTCGGAGAGGTCCAGCAGCGGCTGCGGGGCGACGTTCATGGAATCGGAACGCGGGCGACGATGTCGTCGATGACGTGTTCGACGGTGACGCCGGCGCGCCTTGCGCGGGGACGCAGGTAGAGCCGGTGCGACAGGATGTTGCGCGCCAGCGCCTGGACGTCCTCGGGGTAGACCTGGTCACGCTCGCCGACGAGCACCGCCCGCGTCCGGGCCGTCGGCCCCCACGACACGGTCGCACGTGGCGAGGCGCCGAGCTCCACGAATTCCTCCACCAGCGGCGAGGGCGACCGCTGCTCGGCCTGCCGGGACGGGCGCGTGGCGACCACGAGCCGCCGGATGTAGCGTGCGAGCAGCGGATGGAGGCCGGCGTGCTCGCCAATGGCCGCCCGCAGGTGGATGACACGCTCGGGCGTGATCAGTGGTCGAATCACCACCTTCTTGATGTTCAGCGTGACGAGCTTCTGTTCCTCCTCGGGCAGGAGGTACCCCACGTTCACCTGGAACGTGAACCGGTCGGCGTTGGCGGCCGACAGTGGGTAGGTGCCCTCGCCGGTCTCGACCGGGTTGGTCGTCATCATGGAGAAGAAGAACTCGGGCAGGTGAAGCGTGGTGTCGCCCAGGGTGACCGTCCGGTCCTGGTTCGCCTCGAGGAACGCGCTCTGGGACTTGGGCGGAATGCGGTTGCCTTCATCGATGAGCAGGATGTTGGCCCGGACAATGGGGCCGAGGCGCTTCTCCCACTCGCCGGTCTTCGGGTTGAACAGCTCGACGCCGACCACGTCGCCGGGCGTCAGGTCGGCGCGTCCCTGCACGCGCGCGAAGGTGGTCTGGGTGGCCGCCGAGAACACCAGGCCGAAGTAGGTCTTGCCGACGCCCGGCACACCGGCCAGCCAGAGCAGGCCGGCGTTGACGCGACGCCTGGCGTCGCCGCTGAGCGTGGTGGGGATCTCGGAGAAGAAGGCGATCGTCGCCTTCTCCTTCACCTCGTCCAGACCGATGAGGCCCTTGCCAGCCTCGATCATCAGGTTCTTGTAGACCTCGATCGACTCGGCCAAGTCGGCATGCATCGCGACCAGCTCCTGCGCGTGCTGGTGAGGCTGGAAACGGGCGGCGGGCCCGGCCGGTCCGGCAACCGTCGTCGCGGGGGAACGCGCCCGCCGTGACGGTTGCCGTGCAGGCCCGAGCAGACCATCCGTCGGTCAGCTCACGGGTGAATCGCGACGCCGTAGCCGTTGGTCTTCAACAGGCTGTTGAACGCGGCCACGTCGGCGTCCATCAGGCCCTTGTACTGCCCGCGGTAGGTCGCCAGCCGCTTGGTGAACTCCTCGCTGACTTCGTTCTGCTGGCTGGTCGGGGGGAGATCGCCCCCCTTGTTCACGTTCAGGCCGAGCGACACAATCCTCGTGTACAGGCCCATCGGGTTCCGGAACGAGTCTTCGGTCCGTCCCGTCAGGTTGGTGTCCTCGAGCTGGTTCTCCACGGCGACGAGCTTCTGCTCGAGTTCCCTGGCGGCCTTCAGGACCGCCGTGCCCTTCGGATCGCCGGCCAGCATCGCCGACACCGTCTCCAGTTGCTTGCGCGTCCACTCGAGGCGGTTGATCATGTCGGCCGCCTCGTCGGCCTTGTCGCGCAGGTCGAGCATCAGCGTGATCTGCTGCTTGATATCCGCGTCGGTCCCGGGCGCGACCGGGTCCTTGAGGATCGTCAGCGGCTGGCTGAACTCCCGGCCCGCCACCTTCAGCTTGACGGTATAGGTGCCCGGCGCCACCTCCGGCTGAAGGCGGGAGCCACGCCAGCTCACGAGCGGCCGCCAGCCGTCCGCGTTCAGCTTCACCCAGGGCTTGCCCGGCGGCGTCGTCCGCAGGCGTACTTCCCGCTGCGGCTCGTACTTGAGATCCCACCACACCCGATTGATGCCCTCGCGGGCGGGCGCCGTCAGCGTGCGGATCGTCTCGTTGCCGGGACCGACGATGGTAATCGTCGCCGGTGTGGAACTGGCCGACTTCAGGAAGTAGTTGATGTCGGCGCCGGCCGGCGGGTTCTGTCCGACCGACGGGCTCCTCGAGTCGGCCTCGATGGTCTCGATCCGGCGGAAACGGTAGGCCGGACGCGGGGCGAACAGGTGCGCGTCGGCCGCCTGCACCTTGTCCCACTCGCGCAGTGGCGTGATGTCGTCGAGAATCCAGAACCCGCGGCCGTAGGTGCCGACCACGAGATCGTGGAAGTGCGGTTGGATGGCCAGCCAGTAGACCGGCGCCGGCGGCAGGTTGTTCCGCAGCCGCGTCCACCGGCCGCCGTCGTCCCACGAGACGTACAGCGCGTTGTCGGTCCCGGCATACAGCATGCCCTTCCGCACGGGATCCTCGAACACGCAGTTCACGTAACTCGATTCCGACCTGGGAATGCCGCCGCTGATCAGCGTCCAGGTCTTCCCGTAATCGGTCGTCTTGTAGATGTAGGGGTCGAAGCTCCCCACCTGGTGCAGGTCGTTGCTCAGGTACGCCGTGCCGGCGTCATGTCGTGACGGCTCGATGTTCTTGATCGTGCCCAGGGGCGGCATGCCCTTGATGTTGGCCGTCACGTTGGTCCAGTTCTTCCCGCCGTCGCGCGTCACCTGCACCTGCCCGTCGTTGGTGCCCACCCAGATGAGCCCCTTCTCCACCGGCGACTCGGTGATCGCGTAGAGCGTCGAGCCGTCCCACGTCATCAGGTTGTCGGGCGTGATGCCGCCGGAGGACTGCTGGCGGCTCTTGTCGTTGAGCGTCAGGTCGGGGCTGATCGGCTTCCAGCTGCTGCCGCCATCCGAGGTCATGTGCACGCGCTGGCTGCCGGCATACACCACGTTGTGATCGTGCGGCGAGATCGCCAGCGGGAAGTTCCAGTGCCACCGCTCCTTCACGTCGGCGGGCGCCCAGCCGTAGGTCGCTTCCGGCCAGACGTCGACGCTGCGCGCCACGCTGGTCCGCAGGTCGAACCGGTCGAGCTGCCCGTCGAAGCAGCCGGCCCACACGATGTTGTTGTCCTGCCAGTCGGGAATCGCGAACCCGTCCTCGCAGCCGCCCACGTGGCGCCAGAGCCCGACCGGGATGCCGCCCGGCCCGCCGCCGGGGGTCGCACCCATCAGGCTGTTGCTCGGCCCGCGCATCGTCTGCCCATCCTGCCGGCTGCCGTAGACGAAATAGGGAATCTGGGTGTCGACCGCGACGTGATACATCTGCGCGATGGGCAGCCGCACCTGCTCGTAGGTGCGGCCACGGTCCAGGCTGATCCCGATGCCCTGGTCGTGGGCGACCATGATGCGACGGGGATCCAGCGGATCGATCCAGATGTCGTGGTTGTCGCCCCCGGCGCGCGCCGCCGTCGGGTCGAGGCTGCGCCCGCCGTCCAGCGACACGCTCCAGGAGACCGACGCGAAATACAGCACGTTCTCGTTGTCGGGCGCGATCGCGAACCGCACGTAGTACGGCGCCCGCTCGGCCAGGACGTGATCCTCCTGCACCAGCCGCCAGGTCGCACCGCTGTCCTCCGACCGGTACAGCCCCGGCGTCGCGTCCTCGATCAGCGCGAACACCAGCCCCGGCCGGCTCGCCGACACCGCCACCGCCGTCTTGCCCACCACATGGTCAGCCGGCGGCAGCCCGCGGCCCACCAGCTTCTGCCAGCTCGTGCCGCCGTCGCGTGACACATACACGCCGCTGCCCGGGCCGCCGCTGTTGAGCGTCCACGTCTTGATGTCCAGTTGCCACATCCCGGCAAACAGCGTCTGCGGGTCGTTGGGATCGATCGCCACGTCGGAGCAGCCGGTCTGCTCGTCCACCTTCAGCACCTGCTCCCAGGTCTCGCCCCCGTTCGTGGTCCGATACACCCCCCGCTCCGGCTGCGGCCCGAAGGCATGCCCGAGCGCGCACGCATACACGATGTCCGGGTTCCGCGGGTGCACCACGACGCGGCCGATCCGCCCCGTCTTCTCCAGCCCCTTGTGCTTCCAGTGCCGCCCCGCATCATCGGACCGGTAGATGCCGTTGCCCATGGCCACCGCCGGCCGGATCAGGAACGTCTCGCCAGTCCCCGCCCAGACGATGTTCGGGCTGCTCGGCGCCACCGTCAGCGAGCCGATCGAGGAGACGTCCTGATCGTCGAAAATCGGCTTCCAGCTGTTGCCCCCGTCGGTGGTCTTGAAGATGCCGCCCGAGGCCGCGCCCACGTAGATGACCAGCGGGTTGCCGGGCTCGCCCACCACGGCAATCGTGCGATTGCCCGGAGGTCCGATCGTCCGGAACCTGAGTTGCTGAAACGGGTTCGGCGCCGTTGCCTGCTGCGCCACGCCGGGCAGCGAGGCCCCGACAACCACCGTCAGCCCGGCCAGCAGGCCGACCGACAGTCGACTGATACGGATTGACCAGCTCATCACAGTTCTCCGTCGTGAGAGATCGAACACGGACACAGCCGATTGTCGTGAAGAACGGCGCAGCCCCGGGGAGGACGTCGCTCCACGCCAGACACGGACCAGACTTGCGATGCGCCGCATCCTAGCACAGGACCCACGCGCCGGATTGACGTGAGTCACGATTCATTCTCCAAGCTCTTCGTTATCGCACCGGCCTGCCGGTGCCGGCGTCGATGGCCATGTGATTCCACCGCGGCTTCGAGCTTCCGGCCATTCCGTTGCAGGGCCAACCGAGGACCTGCGCGCACGTCTCCGATCTGTCGCCCGCCACCGTGCCGGCGGGGCGTCATTCATCAGCTTGGCCGTCCCGCTCAGTCGGTTTCGAAGGCCGTTTCATCAGGCCGCCGCGGGACAGGCGGGTTAGAATCGCGCTTTCGTGACACGGACGACAGTGGAGGTGCGCCACTTCACGAAGACCTGCGGGTCGGTGCGGGCGCTGCCTGACGCATCGTCGAGGATCCGGAACGCAGAGACGGCGCGACCGCGGGCCTGCAGGGTCATGACCGCACTGCCGGAGTCGCCTGTCGCGGTCGCGTGCGCCCGTGCCGCCGGCGCCATCATGCCGAGTGGCGATCCTGGGACGACAGGCGATCCGCCCCGGTAATTCGAGGCCGCAGCCGCCGGCCACGCGCGGTGAGACGAGCGACACCCACGGCGACAGATCACTCGGAAAGGAGTTGGTACATGTCAAGACAGCGTTCCACATGGGCGCGCAGACTCCCACTGGCCGCAGTCATCACCCTGCTCGGGTTCGCCGCGCAGTGGACCCCGGTCCAGACCCAGTCGTTGACTCGGCTGAGCGGCAGCCTGCTCGACCAGATGCAGTACCGCTTCATCGGGCCGAGCGGCAACCGCATGATCGCCATTGCTGGCGTGCCTGGCGACCCCAACACCTACTACGCCGGGGCGGCATCCGGCGGCGTCTGGAAGTCGGTCGACGGCGGCATCCACTGGACGCCGATCTTCGACGGCCAGGACGCGCAGTCGATCGGTTCGCTCGCCATCGCGCCCTCGGATTCGAACATCGTCTGGGCCGGCACTGGCGAGACCTTCATCCGCAGCAACGTCTCGCTCGGCAACGGCATCTACAAGTCGACCGACGCCGGGCGCACCTGGAAGAACATGGGACTGGAACTGACGGGCCGCATCGGCCGGATCCTCATCGATCCACGCAACCCCGACGTGGTCTTCGCCGCCGCCATGGGGCACAGCTACGGTCCGCAACCGGAGCGCGGCGTGTTCCGGACGACCGACGGCGGGAAGACCTGGGACAAGGTCCTGTTCGTTGACGAGAACACCGGCGCTTCGGACATCGCCATGGACCCCAGCAACCCGCGCGTCCTGTTCGCCGGCATGTGGCAGCTCGACATCAAGACCTGGGGACGCTGGAGCGGCGGCCCCGGCAGCGGCATCTACGTGTCGCGTGACGGCGGCAGCACGTGGTCGCGGATCACCGGTCATGGCCTGCCCGATTCACCGCTGGGCAAGATCGCGGTGGCCGTGGCTCCAACGAACTCGAACCGGGTGTACGCGGTCATCGAGACCGGCCAGCGCGGCTCGCTCTGGCGGTCCGACGACGGCGGGTACAACTGGCGGCTGACCAACACCAGCCGGCTGATCAACGAGCGGCCCCACTACTACACCCGGATGGCGGTCTCGACCGACAACTTCAACGAGGTCTACTTCCCCTCCAACAGCATGAGCTACACGCTGGATGGCGGCGACACCGTCAAGCAGATCCGGTGGGGCAGTGACAACCACGACTTCTGGATCGATCCACTGGACAGCAACCGCATGGGCATCGCCGACGATCACAGTGTGCTGATCACCACGACGCGAGGGCGTGAGTGGAACCGCGTGCTCCTGCCAGTCGGCCAGGAATACCACGTCGAGGTCGACAACCGGATTCCGTACTACGTCTACGGTAACCAGCAGGACAGCCCCGCCTATCGGGGCCCGAGCAACAGCCTCATGGGCGGCGGCCCGTTCGGCGGCGGCATCCCCTCGACGATGTGGGAACACTCCGCCGGCTGCGAGAGCGGCTTCTCGGTCGTCGACCCGGTCGACAACAACATCGTCTGGGGCGGCTGCTACAACGCGGGCCTGGAGCGGCTCGATCTGCGGACCGGCCACAAGCGATCCGTGCGCGTCTGGCCCGAGACACCGATGGGCTCCCCCGCCGGCGCGCTGAAGTACCGGTTCAACTGGACGTTCCCGATCGCGATCTCGCCTCACGACCACAACACGATTTACGTCGGCAGCCAGCACGTCCACAAGACGACCGACGGCGGCCAGTCCTGGACCGTCATCAGTCCCGACCTGTCGACCAACGACCCGAAGATGCTGGGCGACTCCGGTGGGCTGACCGTCGACAACCTCGGCGTCGAGTACGGCGCGCTGGTCTTCGCCATCGCCGAATCACCCGTCGAAAAGGGACTGATCTGGGCCGGCACCAACGACGGGCTGCTGCACGTGACGCGCGACGGGGGTAAGCGCTGGACGAATGTCACCGCCAGCATCCCGGGGCTGCCGCCCGTGGGCACGGTCAGCAACATCGAGCCGTCCAGGTACGAGGCGGGCACGGCGTACGTCGCCTTCGACTTCCACCAGGTCAACATCCGGGAACCGTATCTCTTCAAGACCAGCGATTACGGGAAGAGCTGGAGGAACATCAGCGGGGACATCCCGAGGGGCCCGCTCAGCTACACGCACGTGATCCGCGAAGACCCGACCCGCAAGGGCCTGCTCTACGCGGGGACCGAGAACGCGATCTACGCGTCGATCGACGACGGGGCGCACTGGTTGTCGATCCAGACCAACCTGCCGCACGCCCCGGTCCACTGGCTCGTCGTCCAGCCGACGTTCAACGACCTGGTCGTGGCCACCTACGGGCGCGGCTACTGGATTCTCGACGACATCACGCCGCTCCAGCAGCTGACACAGCAGGTCCTCGACTCCGACGTGCACTTCTTCAAGCCCCGCCCGGCATGGCGGTTTCAGACGGTGGTCGGCCGCGACGGCCCCGGCGTCGACAACGCGGCGGGTCAGAATCCACCCTACGGGGCCTCGCTCAACTACTACCTGAAGGCCCCGGCCAAGTCGGTCACCGTCAGGGTTCTCGACAACGCGGGCGCCGAGATCCGATCGTTCAGCGGGCCGAGGCGCGCAGGCCTCAACCGCGCGTGGTGGGACCTGCGGTACCAGGCCCCGGATCGGCCCACGCTCCGGACGGCCCCCCCGGGCAACCCCCACGTGTGGGAGGAAGACCGATTCAAGGACTACCGGGGCAAGGGCTGGCCGCTCATCAGCTGGGGCATCGGCGGCGGGCTGATCGGGCCCAGGGTGGCCCCGGGCGAGTACACCCTCGAACTGAACGTGGACGGCCGCACGATCACGCAGAAGGTCGCCGTCAAGAAGGACCCGAACACGTCGAGCTCCGAGGCCGACATCACGCAGCAGCTCGCGCTGTCTCTCTCGCTCCGCGATCAGATCAACGAGACGGTCGCCTCAATCGACCGGATCGAATGGGTCCGGAAGCAGCTCCAGGATCTCGGCGACCTGCTCGCCGGCGACACGTCGGCAGCCCAGATCCGTGCGTCGGCCATCGATCTCGACAAGCGGCTCGCGGCCATCGAGGAGCACTTCTTCTCGCAGGTGCTCGCCGAGGGCGACTCGAAGTCGTTCCGTGCGCCGGTTCGCCTCTACAGCGAACTCTCGGTGCTGGCGGGCGACGTGATGCAGGGCGACTTCCCGCCGACCAGCCAGATGAAGGAGGTGCAGGAGGCGCTCCAGAAGAAGGGAGCGGTGGCGGCCGGCCTGCTCGATGCGGCCATGGGCAAGGAGGTCGCCGCCTTCAACGCCGCGCTCAGGGACAAGAACATCCAGCCCATTCACGTCACGGTTCCGTAGGAGGCGGCGGCCGACGGCCAGCAGGCCGGCCCCGACGGGCCGGCCTGCTCTCGGGCCGGTCAGGCGGCATCGGCGCCCGGCGGGCCGCCGCGCGGGACGGCCGGGTCCGCACGATCGCCGGCGAGCGCCAACGAGGTATCTTTGGCGTCACCATGTCCGCCACCCGCTACTACGACGCCATCACCGCGGTGCTGCGCCGCATCCACTCCACCCAGCACGAGGCCCTCGAGCGCGCCGGCGAGGTCTGCGCGGCCACCATCGCGGCGGGCGGCCGCGTCTACCTCTTCGGCAGCGGCCACTCGGTCATCCCCGTCATGGACGTGTTCCCGCGGTACGGCAGCTTCGTCGGCTTCTACCCGCTCTACGATCCGCGGCTGATGTGGTCGAACGTCGTCGGACCGAACGGCGCACGCGAGCTGCTGTGGATCGAGCGCCGTGAAGGCTATGTCGAGCAGTTCCTGCAGAGCTACCCGATGGACCGGCGTGACGCCCTCATCGTCTTCAGTCACGGCGGCGCCAACGCCGCGCCCATCGAGGCCGCGGCCTGGGCGCGCGCGCGCGGCGCGACGGTGATCACCGTCTCGTCCCACGACAACCTGAAGGTGGCGCGGCGGGGCCACTCCGGCGGCAGGCTGCTGTCGGAACTGGCCGACGTGGCGATCGACAACGGCGTGGCGCCCGAGGACGCGCAGGTCGACGTCGGCCGGCTCGAGAAGATCGCCGCCGGATCGACGATGGCCGCCGTGTTCGTGGCCATGGCCATTGTCGCCGAGACCGGAGCGCGCCTGGCTGCGCGCGGGCTGCCGCTCACCACCTTCGTCTCGCCCAACGTGCCGGGCGTGGCCGCGGATCACAACCTCCGCGTGTTCGATGAGTACGCCCGGCGCTGGTTCGAGCGTGGGCCCGACCCGGTCGTGAGGGGATGAGCGCACGGCCGCATCGCCTCATGGGCCTGCACGGCGTCGCCTGGGCCTCGATCTTCGTCTTCGGGATCGTCATGGCGCTGCTTGGCGCCGTGCTGCCGTCGATCGTGCCGCGGGCCGGCCTGTCGCTGGCCGACGTGGGCCGGCTCTTCCTGGCGATGAACTCGGCGATGATGGCCGCAAGCCTGGTGCTGGGCCTCGTCGTGGATCGCGCCGGGCTCAAGCTGCCGCTGGTCGCCGGCGCGCTGCTGGTCGCCGTGGGCATCGGGCTGGTGCCGCGGGCGCCCGATCTCGCGTGGCTGCTCGCCGCGGTGGCGTGCCTCGGCTTCGGCGGCGGGGCGCTCAACGGCGCCGCCAACACGCTGGTCGCCGACCTGCACGACGATCCCCGGCGCAAGGCGTCGGCGCTCAACGTGCTCGGCGTGATGTTCGGCGTCGGCGCACTGCTGCTGCCCTTCAGCCTCGGCGCGCTCGAGTCGCGCTTCGGCATGGGTGGCCTGCTGGCGGCCGGCGCCGTGCTCTGCCTGGCGACCGCCGCGGCGGCGGCCGTGCTGCCGTTTCCGGCGCCCAAGCAGGCGCAGGGATGGCCGCTCGCGCACATGCCGGCGCTGCTGCGCCAGCCGTTGGTCCTCGGGCTGGCGCTGCTGCTCTTCTTCGAGTCGGGCAACGAGTTCGCGATGGGCGGCTACCTCACGACGCTGCTGGCGCGCGACTTCGCCATGGCCCTCGACACGACGAGTTACGCGCTGGCGGGCTACTGGGCGGCGCTCATGGGCGCGCGCCTGGTGTTTGCGCGCGTCGCGCTCGCCGTCAGCGGGCACGCCCTCGTGCGTGCCTGCGCGGCCGGCGCCGCCCTCGGCGCGCTGGTCACGGCCGCGGCCCCCTCGGCGCCGGTGGCCATCACCGGCGCGCTGCTGACGGCGGCCTCGCTCTCCGGCGTGTTCCCCACGGTGCTCGGGATGGCGGCCGCGCGCTTCGCCGAGCGCTCGGGGACCGTCTTCGGCGTCCTCTTCACGGTGGCCCTGGCCGGCGGCATCACCGTCCCGTGGCTGTCGGGACTGCTGGCCGAGGCCACGTCGCTGCGCTGGGTGTTCGTCGTGGTGGCGCTGAACTTCGGCGCCATCCTCGCGCTGAACGCGGCGGCGCGGCGGGCCGCCCGCCTCGACCCGATCGCGGCGCTGCGACACGAGTAGGGAGCGAGAGACCGCGGTCTGACCTCGACCGTGCGTCGCGCGGCGGTCCGTGCTGGCGGGAGCACGGGGGTTTCGCGCGGGAAATGCAGACGCCAGAAGCGCGGCCGGCGCGATCGCCCCTCGAGCCCGCAGGCCCGTGCCCAAGGTAGAATCAGGCGGATCAGCGGCTGCCCGATGCCGGCCCCTGACGCTGCGCATGATGTCATCTCGTCAGGTTCGCTTCCCCACCCTCGCGCTGGCGTTGTCGGTCTTCGCCGCGACGTGGCTCTGGGCGCAGTCGGGCGGCCGCAACGCCATCACCGTCGTGACGCCCGAGGGACGCCAGGCCGTGGCCATCCGGATCGTGGACGGCCGCGAGATGGTGGCGCTCGACGATCTGGCCGCCATCTTCCGGCTCGACGTCCGCGAGGATCCGCTCGCCGGCGGGCTCACCCTCTCGCGCCAGGGACGCACGCTGGTGATGTCCTCGCAGGGGCTGGTGTCCTCGGGCGGCCGGCTCGTGTCGCTCCAGCCGCCGGTCAGGGAAGGGCGCGCCTGGCTCGTCCCGCTCGACTTCGTGGCACGAGGCCTCCCGCTGGTGCTCGACGTGCGTGCCGAGTACCGGCGCGCGGCACGGATGCTGATCGCCGGCGACCTCACGCTGCCGCGCATCGTGGTGCGCACCGCGTCGCAGGCCGGCACCGAGCGCGTCACCATCGACATCTCGCCACGCACCGAGCACGCCGTGGTGCAGGAGCCCGGACGCCTGCTGCTGCGATTCACCGCCGATGCGCTCGACACCGACATCGCGCCTCATGCGGCCGGCGATCTGCTGACGGCCGTGCGCGCGATCGAATCGCCTCCGGCGATCGCCCTGGATCTCGGGCCGCGCTTCGCGAGCTTCCGCGCCTCGGACATCCCGGTGGATGCCAGCAGCACGCGCGTGGTGATCGACCTGCTCGGCGCGGGCGGCAGCGCGACGCCGGCCGCGCCCGCGGCGCCGGCCGCCGCCGACGCGCCGCCGCTGCCGGTCTTCGAGGGCCCCGTGACCGGCGTGCGGACCATCGTGCTCGATCCCGGTCACGGGGGCGACGAGCAGGGCGCGCACGGCCCCGCGGGCACGATCGAGAAGGACGTGACGCTGGCCGTCGCCCGCCAGTTGAAGGCGACGATCGAGGCCCGCCTCGGCCTGCGCGTGCTGCTCACGCGCGACGGCGACCAGACGGTGCCACTCGACGCCCGGGCCGCGCTCGCCAACAACAACAAGGCCGACCTGTTCGTCAGCCTGCACGCCAACGCCTCGGTCTCTCCCTCCCCGGCGGGCGCGGAGGTCTTCTACCTCAGCCTCGATGAATACGGCGAGAGCGTCGCGCGCGAGGCGGCGCCCGACCGCGTGAGCCTGCCGGCGGTGGGCGGCGTGGATCGGCAGGTCGAGCTGATTCTCTGGGAGATGGCGCAGGCCCGGCACCTCGACGACTCGGCCGTGCTCGCCGGCCTCGTCGAGCAGCACCTCCGCAGCCGCGTCGCGATGAGCCCGCGCGCCATCCAGCAGGCGCCGTTCCGGGTGCTGGTCGGCGCGAACATGCCCGCCGTGCTCGTCGAGATGGGCTTCCTCACCAACCCGGCCGAGGAGGCGCGGCTCGCCTCGCCGGCGCACCAGGCGCTGCTCGTGCAGGCGCTCTACGACAGCATCGCCGGCTTCCGCGGCTACATCGAGGGCGGCCGCCGGCGCGCGGCGCCACCCGCGCCACCGGGAGGGCCCGCCCGGTGAAGCGCGTCACGCTCATCGTGACCGCCGCAGTCGTCACGGCCGTCCTCGCCGGCTGGTTCCTCGTCGTCCGTGTGCCCGAGTGGTTCGGACCGCGTCCCGTGCAGGCCCCGGCGCCGGCCGCCGCCAGCGAGACACCGGTCCGCAAGATCCGCGCGCGCCTGTTCTACGTGTCGGCTGACGGCCTGCGGCTGCAGGCCGTCGATCGCGACGTGCCTTACGGTGCGACGCCGGCCGAACAGGCCGAGGCCCTCGTGCGCGAACAACTGCAGCCGGCGCCGGCGCCGCTGCTCGGGGCGCTGCCGCCGGGCACCGGCCTGCGAACCGTCTTCCTCACCGAACGCGGCGACGCCTACGTGGACCTCACGGCCGAGGCGTCGACCGCGCACACCGGCGGCTCGCTCGACGAACTGTTCTCGGTCTACGCCATCGTCAACCTGCTCACCTCGAACCTGCCGGCCATCTCGCGCGTGCAGATCCTCGTGGACGGCAAGGAGGTCGACTCGCTGGCAGGCCACATCGACCTGCGCCACCCGCTGCCGCGCAACGATCGCTGGAGCGAACCTCCGGCGGCCGATCCGGCCCACGCCAGCGAGCCCGCGGCCGAATCGGCGGGCGGACCCGGCGAGCCGCCCGCGGCCGCCACGCAGCGATGATCGGACCGGCCGCGACACCATCAGTCCGCCGCCGGGGCGGGCCCCTCGGCGCCTGGCGCGTCCCTCTCCGCGGTCCCACACCCATCGACGTCCACCAACCATGACCCGAACCGACCAGCGCCGCCCCGACCAGCTTCGCCCCACCGTCATCACACCCGGCTACCTGCTGCACGCCGAGGGCTCGGTGCTCATCGAGGTGGGCCGCACGCGCGTGATCTGCGCGGCCAGCGTCGAGGAGCGCGTGCCACCCTTCCTGCGCGGCAGCGGCAAGGGCTGGGTCACCGCGGAATACGCCATGCTGCCGCGGGCCACGACGACGAGGTCGACGCGCGAGAGCTCAACCGGCAAGGTCGGCGGAAGGACGCAGGAGATCCAGCGCCTGATCGGCCGGTCGCTTCGCGCCGTGACCGCGATGGACGCGCTGGGCGAACGCACGATCTGGATCGACTGCGACGTGATCCAGGCCGACGGCGGCACCCGCACCGCCTCGATCACCGGCGCATTCGTGGCGCTGGTGCTGGCGCTGGGCAGGCTGCGCGAGGCGGGCACGCTCGCGAAGATCCCGATCCTCGACTACGTGGCGGCCACCAGCGTGGGCATCGTCGGCAGCACCGGCCTGCTCGACCTCGCCTACGACGAGGACTCGCGCGCGGACGTGGACATGAACGTCGTGAAGACCGGTGACGGCCGCTACATCGAGGTGCAGGGCACGGCCGAAGGCACGCCGTTCTCGCGCGAGGCGCTCGATGGCCTGCTCGAACTCGCCAGCGCCGGCATCCAGCAACTGGTGGCCCGCCAGCGGGCCGTCGTCGGGCCAGTCCTGGGACGGTGACGTGGCGCACGCGCTGCTGGTCGCCACCACCAACGCGGGCAAGCTGCGCGAGATTCGCGACATCCTGCGCGGTGTCGACGTGGCGCTGCGATCGCTGGCCGACGTGCCGCCGGTGGCCGAGCCGCGCGAGGATGGCGAGACGTTCGCCGTCAACGCACGCGAAAAGGCCATCGCCTACGCGCGCGCGACCGGCCTGGTGACCGTCGCCGAGGACTCCGGCCTCGAGATCGACGCGCTCGGCGGGGCGCCCGGCGTGCGGTCGGCGCGGTTCCCGGGCGAGACCTACCCCGAGAAATTCGCCACCATCTTCCGGCTGCTGGACGAGCGGGGGCGGGCGGGCCGCACCGCGCGCTTCGTGTGCGCGCTAGCGGTCGCCGCGCCCGATGGGCGCGTGCTGTTCGAGGCGCGCGGCACGGTGGAGGGCGAGATCACGCGGGAACCGCGAGGCGAGGGCGGGTTCGGCTACGACCCGATTTTCTTCCATCCACCCTTGGGCCTCACGCTGGCCGAGATGCCCGCCGGGGCCAAGGCGGACGTCAGCCATCGCGCGGCGGCGTTCCGGCAACTGCGGGCGTGGCTGGAGCGCGACGGCGACCTCGCTTCCGGCGGGTGACACCCGATCGGGTCCGGTGCCCTGTCCACCGGCCCATGCCCACGACGATTTTTTCGCCGCCTGCTCGCGGGGGAAGCGGCCCGCGGAAGGCGTCGCTGCTCGTCCCGCCTGCCATCCCGCTCGTCCCGCCCTCATGCTCTCCCGTCACGATCGATGCGGTCGGCGGCGGCCGGAACGCGGGTCGGATCCTCGGATTTTCGGACAATTCCTGTGACATCCGGCCCGCGACGTGCTTTGACAAACACGTACCTCTGGTGTAGGAAAGGCGCGCACATCGACATCGGGCCGGCGCGATGCCGGCACGAAGGGGGGAACATGCTCACTGTCAGGATGCCACGCGTGCTCGCGCTGTGGATGCTGGCGCTTGCCTCGTGCGTGGCGACGGCTCACGCACAGACGGGGGCTGCGTCGATCACGGGACTGGTCGTAGATGAAACCGGGGGCGCCCTGCCGGGCGTCACCGTGACCGCTACCAACCAGGCGACCAACGTGCCGTACACCGTCGTCACCAACGCCGCCGGCAGCTACACGGTCACGGGACTGGTCGTCGGATCCTACGTCGTCAAGACCGAACTCACCGGCTTCCGGACGTCGGTGACGCAGGCGTTCGCGCTGGAAGCCAACCAGATCGCGCGACTCGACTTCAAGATGTCGGTCGGCGCCATGGAGGAGAGCATCGAGGTGACCAGCACCGCGCCGATCCTGAAGACCGAGACGGTGACCGTCGGTGAGGTGATCTCGGGCAACACCGCGACGTCGCTGCCGCTCAACGGCCGCAACACCAGCCAGCTCGCGCTGCTGCTGCCGGGCACCATGACGGTGAACCCGCAGGGCTTCACCAACGTGCCCGGCGCGGGCACGAGCCGTCCGTTCGTCAACGGCAACCGCGAGCAGGTGAACAACTACACGGTGGACGGCCTCGACGTGAACGAGACGATCGACAACGGCGTCGGCTACCAGCCCAGCCCCGACGCGGTGGCCGAGGTGTCGGTGGAGACCAACAACTACTCGTCGGAGACGGGCAACGTGGGCGGCGCCGTCATCAGCGCCGTGCTCAAGTCGGGCACCAACACGTTCCGCGGCAACGTGTTCGAGTTCTACCGCAACAGCGATCTCGACGCCAACACGTGGGCCAACAACCGATCGGGCGCGCCCAAGGCCGAGCGCCGGCAGGACATCTACGGTGGCACGTTCGGCGGGCCACTGAAGCGCGACAGGCTCTTCTTCTTCGGCAACTACCAGGGATCGCGGCTCGACGCGCCGGGCTTCGGCACGGCGTCGGTGGCGCCCGCCGCGTGGCGTAACGGCGACCTGTCGAGCGTGGCGGTGGTCATCCGCGATCCGCTCACCGGCCTCCCCTTCCCCAACAACCAGGTCCCCGCGGATCGGATCACGCCGCTCGCGCGGGCGCTGCTGAGCAACACGACCAACTACCCGCTGCCCAACCGCAGCGTGGCCGGCGTCAGCGGCAACTACGTGGGCGAGGTCCTCGACAAGACCCGGGCGCACCAGGGCGATGTGCGCATCGACTGGAACGCGTCGCAGAACGACAAGTTCTTCGGCCGCATCTCGCTGAAGTCCTTCAAGAGCAACACCGACAAGGCGGCGTTCCCGCTGATCATGGGATCGTTCGCCGAGCGGCCGTTCTGGAACGTCGGCGTCAACTGGAACCGTCTGTTCGGCTCGGCGATCGTCAACGAACTGCTGGTCGGCTTCAGCAGCACCGGCGTGACCGGCGGCATCTACGACTGGGCCAAGATCGGCACCGCCAACGCCTCGTACGGCATCGGGGGTGGCCAGCCCATTGCCGGCCTGAGTTCGATCGGCTGGGGCAGCGGGCTCACCGCGCCCGGCTCGCTGGCGACCAACTCCGACACCCTGGCCGACACCTTCCAGATCAACGAGCGTCTCACCTGGCTGAAGGGCCGTCACTCCCTGAAGTTCGGCGGCCAGATGCTGCACTACAACCAGCGTCGGTTCTACGCGGGCAACAACGGGCTGCTCGGCTCCATCAACTTCAACGGCGCGTTCTCCGGCTACGCGTTCAGCGACTTCCTGCTCGGCCTCGTGTCGAGCAAGGGGCGCGGCGGCGGCGACCCCGACGATCCCTGGACCCAGATCCAGAACCGGATGGCGTTCTACGTGCAGGACGACTTCAAGGTGACACCGAACCTCACCCTGAACCTCGGCCTACGCTGGGCGTACACGTCGCCGCTGGTGGAGAAGGACAACCGCCAGACCAACTTCGACCTGAAGACCGGCCAGCAGATCTTCGCCAAGGACGGCAGCATCGAGGATCGCGCCCTCTACAAGCCGTTCTACAACGGGTGGGAGCCCCGCCTCGGCGTCGCGTGGAAGCTGTCGGACCGGCTGGTCCTGCGCGGCGGGTACGGCATCTCGCAGTTCATGGAGGGCACCGGCGCCAACCTGCGCCTGCCGATGAACCCGCCCTTCTTCTTCGAGTCCAACGTCAACTACGACGCCACGACCGGCGCCGGCAGCGCCTCGGCCGGCTTCGCCGATCTCGTCGCCGGCACCACGCCCACCGGCAACGTCCGCGCGTTCGATCCGGACCTGCGGCCGCAGTTCACGCAGCAGTACAACGCCTTCGTCGAATACCAGTTGTCGTCGGCGATGTCGGCGCAGATTGGCTACGTCGGGCACAAGGCCGATCACCTCGTCGCGCCGGTCGAGGGCAACCAGGCGCTGCCGGGCGTGGGCGACCCGTTGACGTGGGCGCCGAAGGCGACGCGCCGGCCGCTCTACAAGGCGCAGCCGCTCATCACGACGATCGCCACCACCACCTCGCTCGCCCGCAGCCAGTACAACTCGCTGCAGGCCGGCCTGCGGCAGCGCAACGTCGGCGGCCTCGAGTACATGGTGTCCTACACCCTCGGCAAGGCGATGACCAACAACCTCGGCTACTACGGCGGCGGCGCTGTCGTCGCCTCGGCCGGCGCCTACTGGCAGAACACCTACGATCCCGAGGGCGACTGGGGCCCGGCCTTCTTCGACGTCCGCCACAACCTCAACGTCTCGGCGACCTACGAGCTGCCGATTGGCAGCGGCAGGAAGCTGGGATCGGACTGGAATGCCGTGACCAACGCGCTGCTCGGCGGATGGCGTCTGAGCGGGATCTTCCAGGCACGCTCCGGCGTTCCCGTCACCGTCACCGACGGTCGCGCCCGCTCGCTCCAGGGCGAGCGCGGCAACGAGCGGCCCAACTGCGTCGGCAACTGGAAGCCGTCGGACCAGTCGATCACCAAGTGGCTCGACATCAACGGCTTCGCCATGGTGCCGCTCGGCACCTTCGGCAACTGCCCCACGGGCGTGGCACGGGCGCCCGGTTACAAGAACATCGACCTCGTCCTCGGCAAGCGGTTCAAGGTCGACGCCTCGCGCTACGTGGAGTTCCGGGCGGAGGCCTTCAACGTCTTCAACATCCCGAGCTTCGGACCTCCGGCGCGCGACATCTCGGCGCCGAACACCTTCGGGCTGATCACGACGACGGTCAGCGCGCCGCGGGTGATTGAGCTGGTCGTGAAGTTCTACTTCTAGCAGTCCGTGGTGGAAGTGCCGCGTCGCACCGAGACGGGCGCGGCGCCCGGCTGGCCAGGCGCGACGACCGAGAATACGGCTAGTACTTGAGGGAGGAGCAACGCCGCCAGCCGGGATGCCCCGCCCGTCGAATGCAGCGCCACTTTCGCCACGGGCTGCCAGGCTTCCCGGCCGGCGCGTCACGAGCCGGCGACCGCTTTCCTCCCCGGGGCGGTCGCCGGCCGGACGCCTGTCGCCACCCGGGGCGTGCAACCCGCACGCCCCGGGTGCGCCCTCTCCCTCCCCTCACGATCGCCGCGGCGGCGGGCCGCGTTGCTGGCACGCGCGGCCCTCACCGCGTCACTCCGGGGCGGCCCGTCGCGCGCGCCGTGCCTCGAGCACGGATGCCGGGACTCCCTCCCCCCACCAGCACTACAATCTCCCCATGTCGATTCCCACCGACCTCCTCCACGCCGCCAAGGTCTGCGTGCGCGACTGCATGGGCGTGCAGCCCGGCGAGCGCGTCCTGGTCGTGACCGACGAGCCGCTGCGCCGCATCGGCTACGCGCTGCGGCAGGCCGCGATCGCACTGGGCCACGACGTGTTGCTCGTCGAGATGCTCCCGCGACGCACCAACGGCGAGGAGCCGCCAGCCGAGGTGGCCGCGCTGATGGGCATGGTCGACGTGGCGCTGTGCCCCACGTCGAAGTCGCTCACGCACACCGACGCCCGGCGCGCGGCGAGCGCCAGCGGCGTCCGCATCGCGACGCTGCCCAACGTCACCGAGGAGATCATGGTGCGCTGCATGAGCGCCGACTACCACGCCATCGCGGCGCGGACGGCGCGGATCTGCGCGCTCATGGAGCGGACCGCGGTGATCCGCGTCACCGCGCCCGGCGGCACCGACATCACGATGCCCGTCGCCGGACGCCGCGCGCTCGCCAGCACCGGGCTCTTCCGGGAGAAGGGCCAGTGGGGCAACCTGCCCACCGGCGAAGCCTACCTCGCCCCGCTCGAGGGGCGGTCGCAGGGCGTGGTGGTGGTCGACGGTTCGATGGCCGGCGTGGGGTTGCTGCCGGCGCCGATCCGCATCACGGTGGAGGACGGCCTGGCCACCACGATCGAGGGCGGACCCGAGGCCGATCGCCTGCGCGAACTGCTGGAACCGCACGGCGCCGACGGCCGCACGGTGGCCGAGTTCGGCATCGGCACCAACGACCGCGCGCGCGTCACCGGCGTGATCCTCGAGGACGAGAAGGTGATGGGCACCATCCACATCGCCTTCGGCGACAACAAGTCGATGGGCGGCACCGTGCGCGTGGCCAGCCACCTCGACGGCCTCGTGCTCTCACCGAGCGTCTGGTTCGACGACCGCCAGGTGATGGACGCGGGCCGGCTGCTGGTGGAGTGACGGGCCGCCGGCCGCCGGGGAACCTGGCGGGTGTGCGGGCCGTAGTTCGGCCGCATCGGGCGACGCGCGTCCGGGCTGCTGTCGTCCGCGGTTCGCGTGCCGACGTCCTTTGACAAATGCACCGGGCTGGTGTAGGTAACGCCCGGCATCAGAGCCTGGGCCGGCACGACGCCGGCACGAAGGGGGAGACATGTTTACTGTCAGGACGCCACGCGTCGTCGCGCTGTGGCTGCTGGCGCTCGCCTGCTGCGTGGCAACCGCCCATGCGCAGACGGGCGCCGCGTCGATCACCGGCCTGATCACGGACGAAACCGGCGCCGCGCTGCCGGGCGTCACGATCACCGCCACCAACGTCGCCACCAACGTCCCGTACGTGGCGGTCTCCAACGAAGCCGGCAACTACACGGTCACGTCGGTGCCGGTGGGCCGCTACACGGTGAAGGCCGAGCTGAGCGGGTTCCGGACCGCGGCGACACCCGAGTTCACGCTCGAGGCGAGGCAGGTGGCCCGCCTCGACCTGCGGATGCTGGTGGGGACCCTCGAGGAAACCATCCAGGTGGAGGCCGCCGCGCCGATCCTGCAGACCGAGACGGTCACCGTGGGCGAGGTCATCTCGGGGAGCACGGCGACGACGCTGCCGCTCAACGGCCGCAACGCCAGCCAACTCGCCCTCCTGCTGCCCGGGACGATGACGGTGAACCCGGCCGGGTTCACCAGCGTGCCCGGCCAGAGCGGCGCGAGGCCGTTCGTCAACGGCAACCGCGAGCAGGTGAACAACTACACGCTCGACGGCCTCGACGTGAACGACAGCCTCGACAACGGCGTCGGCTACCAGCCGAGCCCCGATGCGGTGGCCGAGGTGGCCGTCGAGACCAACAACTACACCGCCGACACCGGCAACGTCGGCGGCGCGGTGATCGCCAGCGTGCTCAAGTCGGGATCGAACATGTTCAAGGGCAACGCGTTCGAGTTCTACCGCAACAGCGATCTCGACGCGAACCGCTGGGAGAACAACCGGTCCGGCGCGGCCAAGCCCAAGCGCCGGCAGGACATCTTCGGCGCCACGTTCGGCGGGCCGCTGATGCGCGACAAGCTGTTCTTCTTCGGCGACTATCAGGGCTCGCGCCAGGACGCGCCCGGAGCCACGACGGCGTCGGTGGCGCCCGCGGCGTGGCGCAACGGCGACCTCTCGAGCGTGAACGTCGTGATCCGCGACCCGCTGACGGGCCTGCCGTTCCCGAACAACCAGATCCCGGCCAGCCGCATCAGCCCCGTCGCGCGGGCGATCCTGGGCGACACGGCCAACTACCCGCTGCCCAACGCCCCGGTGGCGGGCGTCACCGGCAACTACGTCGGCCAGACGCTGACCGAGGTCCGCGCGCACCAGGGCGACATCCGGCTCGACTGGAACGCGTCGCAGAACGACAAGATCTTCGGCCGCCTGTCGATGAAGTCGTTCCGCAGCGACACGACGCTCGCCGCGTTCCCGCTGATCATGGGCTCGTTCGACGACCAGCCGTTCTGGAACGTCGGCTTCAACTGGAACCGCCTGTTCGGCGCCGCCATCGTCAACGAGGCGCTGGTGGGCTACATCAGCACGAGCCGGGCCAACGGCGTGGCCGACTGGGCGGGCATCGGCAGCGCCAACGCGAAGTACGGCATCGCGGGCGGCCAGCCGATCGGCGGCATGAGCTCGATCGGCTGGGGCAGCGGCCTGACGGCTCCCGGCAACATCGCCAGCAACAGCGACACGCTGGTCCGCACCTTCCAGATCAACGAGCGGCTCACGTGGCTGAAGGGACGCCACACGATGAAGTTCGGCGGCCAGCTCCTGCACTACAACCAGCAGCGGTTCTATGCGGGCAACAACGGCGTGCTCGGCTTCATCAACTACAACGGCGCGTTCACCGGCTACGCGTTCTCCGACTTCCTGCTCGACCTGGCCTCGAGCAAGGGACGCGGCGGCGGCGATCCCGACGATCCCTGGACGCACCTGCAGAATCGCATCGGGCTGTTCGCGCAGGACGACTTCAAGGTGACGCCCAACCTCACGCTCAACCTGGGCATCCGCTGGGCCTACACGTCGCCGCTGGTGGAGAAGGACAACCGGCAGTCGAACTTCGATCTCACGACCGGCGCACAGATTTTCGCCAAGGACGGCAGCATCGAGGATCGCGCCCTCTACAAGCCGTTCTACAACGGGTGGGAGCCGCGACTCGGCGCGGCGTGGAAGCTCGGCGACCGCGCGGTGCTCCGGGGCGGCTACGGCATCTCGCAGTTCATGGAGGGCACGGGCGCCAACCTGCGCCTGCCGCTGAATCCGCCGTTCTTCTTCGAGTCCAACGTCAACTACGACTCGTCGACGGGCGCCGGCACCGCGGCCAGCGGCTTCAGCGACCTCATCCCCGGCACCACGCCGACGGGCAACGTCCGGGCGTTCGATCCCAACCTGCGGCCGCAGTTCACCCAGCAGTACAACGTGTTCTTCGAGTACCAGCTGTCGTCGGCGATGTCGGCGCAGATCGGCTACGTCGGACACGACGCCACCAACCTGGTGACGCCGACCGAGGGCAACCAGGCGCTGCCGGGCGTGGGCGACCCGTTGACGTGGGCGCCGAAGGCGACGCGCCGGCCGCTCTACAAGGCGCAGCCGCTCATCACGACGATCGCCGCCACCACGTCGCGCTCGCACTCCAACTACAACTCGCTGCAGATGGGGGTTCGTCAGCGCAACACGGGCGGTCTCGAATACATGGCGTCCTACACCCTGGCCAAGGCCAAGAGCAACAACCGCGGCTTCTACGGCGCGGCCGGCTTCGTGAACTCGGAAGGCGCCTACTGGCAGAACACGTACGATCCGGAGGCCGAATACGGGCCAACGTTCTTCGACGTGCGCCACAACCTGGTCGCCTCGGCGAGCTACGAGCTGCCGATCGGATCCGGGCGCGCGATTGGCAGCGACTGGAACACCCTGACCGACGCGCTGCTGGGCGGCTGGCGCGTCAGCGGCATCTTCCAGGCGCGCACGGGCGTCCCGGTCACCATCATCGACGGCCGCAACCGCTCGCTGCAGGGTGAGCGCGGGTTCGAGCGCCCCAACTGCGTCGGCAACTGGAAGCCCTCCGACCAGTCGATCACCAAATGGCTCGACATCAACGGCTTCGCCATGGCGCCGCTCGGCACCTTCGGCGACTGCCCGGTGGGCTCGGCGCGCGCGCCCGGCTACTGGAACGTCGACATGATGCTCGGCAAGAAGTTCAACCTCGCCAGCTCGGCGCGCTACTTCGAGTTCAGGGTAGAGGCCTTCAACCTCTTCAACCATCCGAACATGGGCCCGCCAGCGCGCGACATCTCCGCGCCGAACACCTTCGGCCTGATCACGACGACGATCGGCGCGCCGCGCGTGATCGAACTGGTGGTGAAGGCTTACTTCTAATACCCGGCGTCATGTGGCTGGCGGCCGTCCCCCTTCTCCGGGGCGGCCGCCGGCCGGAGGCCGGCCTGGTCGCGGCACGTGGGCCGCGCGTTCGCCCGCCCCCGGGTTTACAATCGCGTCCTCCAGCCCCGGCATCGCCGGGGCGGCATTCCTGGAGGGTTCGGATGACGCGATCCCTGCTCGCCGCTGTTCTCTTCCTCGTCCCACCCGCGCTCGCCGCCGCCCAGCCGGCCGCGCCGCCGATCGACGGCCCCGCCATCATGGGCCACATCAAGGTGCTCGCCTCCGACGAGTTCGAGGGCCGCGCTCCCGGCACCGGCGGCGAACGCAAGACCGTCGACTACCTCATCGGCCAGTTCAGGCAGATGGGCCTCGCGCCCGGCAACCCCGACGGCACCTACGTGCAGCGCGTGCCGCTGGTGGGCATCACGGCCGCGCCGGCGCCGCTTGTGTTCCGCAAGGGCGACCAGACGCAGACGCTCAAGTGGTTCGACGATGTCGTCATGTGGACCATGCGGGTGACCGAGCGCGTGGCCGTCGAGAACTCCGACATGGTGTTCGTCGGCTACGGCGTGGAGGCGCCCGAACTCGGTTGGGACGACTACAAGGGCGTGGAGACGAAGGGCAAGACGCTGGTGATGCTCGTCGGCGATCCACCGGTACCTGATCCCGCCGATCCCACGAAGCTCGATCCGGCGATGTTCGGCGGCCGCGCCATGACCTATTACGGCCGCTGGACCTACAAGTACGAGATGGGCGCGAAGAAGGGCGCCGCAGCCGTGATCCTCGTGCACGAGACCGGCCCGGCCGGCTATCCCTTCTCGGTGGTGCAGGGCAAGACGGCCGAGCAGATGCACCTGGTGGCGCCCGACCGGAACATGGGGCGGTCGGCGCTCGAGGGCTGGATCACGCTCGATCGGGCGAAGGCGCTCTTCGCGCTGGCGGGCCAGGACTTCGAGGCGCTGAAGAAGCAGGCGGTCTCGAAGGCGTTCCGCCCGGTGCCGCTCGGCGTCACCGCGTCGATGACGCTCACCAACACCCTGCGCACCTTCGACTCGACGAACGTCGTGGCGAAGCTCGAGGGCGGCGATCCGAAGCTGAAGGACGAGTTCGTCGTGTTCACCGCGCACTGGGATCATTTCGGCATCGGCGCGCCCGTCAACGGCGATCGCATCTACAACGGCGCGCTCGACAACGCGAGCGGCACGGCGGGGATGCTCGAGGTGGCGCGCGCCTTCACGAAGACCGTGCCGCGGCCGAAGCGCTCGCTGCTCTTCGTCTCGGTAACCGCCGAAGAACAGGGGCTGCTCGGCTCCGAGTACTACGCGGTGACGCCGCTCTACCCGCTGGCGAAGACGCTGGCCAGCATCAACATGGACGGGCTCAACCCCTACGGGCCGACCAACGACGTGGAGATCGTCGGCTACGGCGCCTCGGATCTCGACGATGTGGCGCGAGCCGTCGCCGCCACGCAGCGGCGCGTGGTGAAGCCCGAGGCCGAGCCGGAGAAGGGGGGCTACTACCGCTCCGATCACTTCCCGTTCGCCAAGCAGGGCGTGCCCGCGCTCAACGCCGGCGCCGGGCAGGATCACGTCGGCAAGCCGGCCGGCTACGGCCAGCAGGTGCGCGACGAGTACACGGCGAAGCATTACCACGCGCCGTCCGACGAGGTGCGCCCCGACTGGGACGTGGCGGGCATGGTGCAGGACTGCGAGTTCTACTACGGCGTGGCGTTGCGCGTAGCCGATGGCGACACCTGGCCGCAGTGGGCGCCCGGCAACGAGTTCCGCGCCGCGCGCGAGGCGATGCTGAAGGCGGCTGGGACCGGCGGGCCGCGGTAGGCGCGACCCGGTACGGCCACGGTGTCGTTGCCACGCTTCCGGTTCGCCGGCTTCGTCGTCTCGCCCCGCCAGCGGTTGCTGGTGAGGGCGGGACGCGAGGTGCCGCTGATCCCCCGGTACTTCGACCTGCTGGTGCTGCTGCTCGCGCGACGCCACGAGGCCGTGCACCGAGACGTCATCTTCTCCAGCGTCTGGTCCGACGTCGTGGTCTCCGACGGCGCGTTGACGCAGGCCGTCCGCGCGCTCCGGCGGACGCTCGGTGACGACCCGCGCGAGTCGAGGTTCATCCGCACCGTCTCGCGCCACGGGTATCGATTCGTCTGCCCCGAGGTCGTCGAGGAGCCCGACGAGGGCCCCATCGCTGACAGGGATCCGGGCGAACGTGCACCGGTGGCGGGTTCATCTCCCCCGCCTGTCGAGCCCGCTGTCCAGGACGCGATCCGGCAGCCGCCCCGGCCGCTCGAAGACAGGGACGGCGAGATCGATCGCTGGCTGGCGCGGCTGTGCGCGCGCGAGTTGACCGACGACGAGCGCAGGGATGCCGCGGAACGCCTCCATGTGCTCGGGACCGACCGCGCGATGGCCCGGCTGGGGTCGCGTCCGGGATGCTCGGCGGCGCGCGCCCTGATGCGCGACGCGCGATGGGACGTGCCCGGTGCCGGTGAGGTGCCGATCTGGCACGACGGCGGGGGCGTCGGCGTCGTGCTGGGCCTCGCACAGATCCGGGCCGCGCGCCTGTGGCGGCAGGCCGGGTGGCGCTGGGCCACGGGCACCCTCGGTGCCGCGGCAGCGGGCCTGTTGACGGGCGGCGTGGGCGGGGCGTGCCTTGCCCTCCTGCCTGGAGCGAACGCCCCGTTCACCGCTGCGCCCGTGCTGGCGATCGTGGGCGCCCTGGCCGGCGCGTGGGGAGGCGCCTGGGTTGGTGCGGGACTGTCGGCGGCAGAGGCACTGGCGCGTTCGGCCCGCGGAGCGGCGCTGATGGCGGCATCGGCCGCCGGCGGCGCGCTGGCCGGCTGGATCGGGCGGTTCCTCGTGCTGTGGACGCTCGACGCGCTCTTCGGCGTCGGGCTCGAGATGCGTGGGCCCTTCGAGGGCCTGTTGGTGGGCGCGGCCGTGGGCGCGGGATATGCGAGGGCGACATCGCGCGTGACAGGTGGCGCGATGGCGGCCCCGCGGGGCGCGGCCAGACTCCATGCGGCGGCCCTGGTCGCTGGCGCATGTGCCGTGGCCGCGGTCGCCCTCGGCGCCAGCGGGCGCCCGATGGTGGGGGGCCTCGTCAACGCCCTGGCCCAGGCGACGCGCCAGTCCCAGCTCTCCTTCCGCCCCCTGGCGCGCGCGGTCGGCGAGCCGGAGTTCGGCCCCGTGACCAGCGCGGCCATCGGCGCGGTCGAGGGTGCGGCCTTCGGATTCGGCCTCACCCTCGGCCTCGTGCGGCGCCCCGGACGCACGCGATCACCCAACCCTCACGCAACGCTCACGTCCCGCTGAAGACTCCGGGCGACCCGTCACGCCATGCTGTTGGCCGGCCGTGTCCCGGACCGCCCGACCGGTCCGCCGCGGCGAGGAGGGTGTGGTGACCGTATCCCGGCTCGTGGCCATCGTCCTGATCTTCGTGGGCACGACGTGCGCGTGGTTCGTCCTCGGCGCGTCCATTGGCGTTCGCACGGGGGAGAGCGACGGACGGATGACCAAGGAGGTGGAGTTGCTGTGGGGTGGGCCGCACCAGCAGGCGGCTCCCACGGCGCGGGTCGCCCGTGAAGGCATGGTGACCGAGACCGTGACCGAGAAGGATCAGGAGGGCCGGGCGACGGCCGAGCGTACCGTGACCCGCCCGGCCAGCGTCTTCGCGCCGGCTCCCCTCATGGCCTCCCGGGTGGAGGTGGGGCTCTCCCTCGATCATCGACGGCGCGGTCTGCTCTGGTACGACACCTACGGCGTCGTCTTTCACGGGCGCTACACGTTCCGTAATCCAGACGCCGAGCCCCGCTGGCTTCATGTGAGCTTCGACTTCCCCAACTCCACCGCGATCTACGACGACTTCGTGTTCCTGCTCGACGGGAAGGCGCCCGCGACCGGCGAGGTCCTCCAGAAGGGCGCATCGGCGTCGGCCCTGGTCCCGGCCAACGGCCAGGTGAGCGTCGAGGTGGGCTATCGCTCGCGCGGGCTCGGGACGTGGCTGTACGCGTTCGGCGATCGGGACGTGACGCAGGTGAGGGACTTCGAACTGCGGATGACGACCGACTTCACCGCCATCGACTTCCCGCCGGGCACCATGTCGCCCACCACGAGCGAGCGCGTGGGCGGCGGGTGGCGGTTGACCTGGCGGTTCGAGAACCTGGTCACCGGCCAGAAGCTCGGGATGGATCCGCCCAACCGGCTGAATCCCGGGCCCGTCGCGGCGCGCATCACGTTCTTCGCGCCCGTGTCGCTGTTGTTCTTCCTCGCGGTGCTGGTGATGCTCGGCGTGGTGCGGGGCGAGAACCTGCACCCGATGAATCACTTCTTCCTCGCGGCTGCGTTCTTCGCCTTCCACCTGCTGCTCGCCTACCTCGTGGACCACCTGTCGATTCACGTGTCGTTCGCGATTGCGGCCACGACGAGCCTTGTCCTGGTGATCAGTTACCTGCGCGTGGTCACCGGGATGCGGCGGGCGCTGTTGCAGGCCGGGACCGCGCAGTTCGTCTTCCTGGTGCTCTTCAGCTACGCGTTCTTCTTCGAGGGCTACACGGGGCTCGCCGTGACCGTCGTCGCGGTCATCACCCTCTTCGTGCTCATGCAGATGACCGCGCGTGTGCGTTGGGCCGACGCGTTCGAGAGGCGATCGCTGGAGGGAGCGGGGGCACGGTGACGGGGTGGGGTTGCGGCCGCTGGGTCGCTACCTCTCGGCCGGCGGCAGGATCGCGGCGCGCGGCGGCTGCGGATGCCGCGCGTGCCGAGGTGCGGGCGGTATGGGATAATGGGCCTCTCCCGCGGGTCGGGGCGTAGCGCAGCCTGGTAGCGCACCTGCCTTGGGCGCAGGGGGTCGCTGGTTCGAATCCAGTCGCCCCGACCAAAATTCTTAACGTTTTCGAACGTTTGTGAATCTGGCGAACACGGATCGAGCGTCGGCTGACAATTGGCTGACAATCGGTAGCGTGCCAACCCTGCTCGGTCTGCATTCCTTCACCGAATCTGAGCGGTCGCTTCGTCAGCGTGCTCGACGCGATTGACGCGTCGTTCGCGCGCTTGGCGCATCGAGTCGGCGAGCGAGCTCGCACGCGCGTTCATGTAGCGCTGGGTCGTCGTGATGCTGGAGTGCCCGGCGAGCAACTGCAGCTCGTGAACGGGAACGCCATCGTCGGCCAACCGTGACAACGCCTCGTGTCGGAGGTCGTGCCAGTGGAGGTCGATCTGCGCGAGCGCCTTCCGGTTCGACACTCGCTTGCCGCTGCCGGCGCGCGTCGGCTTGACGCCGTTCGCCAGCAGGAGCAGCGTCTCCCAAGCTGACTTCAGGCTGGCCACGTACGCGCCCGTCGTCGCCTCGCCGAACACGTACGCATCCGGTCCGAGGAATGCTCGCCTGCGCAACAGCTTCTCGAGCCGGCTGCCTGCCTCGAACGGGATCACACGTGCCACCTCCGTCTTGGAGTGCTCCTTGAGGATTCGGATCCAGCGATGTCGCCAATCGACCTGCTTGTTCTGGATCTTGAGCATCTCTCCGCGTCGGCAGCCCGTGTCGAGGGCTCCGATGATCCGGTCGCGCATCTCGTCACCGGTGGTCAGCTTGACCTCCGGATTCCAGATGTGGCCGTGGACGATCGCACTGCACAGCGGTCGCGAGATCTTGAACGCTGTCGCGATGTCCCGTTGCTCGACGCCAGCGCTGGCTCGTGCCCGGATCTCGTGGACATCGTCCCAGGTCAGCTTCGCCACGCTGCGCGTGGGTTCGTTCAGGAGCTTGCACGCCTCCAAGAGCCGTTGTTCCTCGGCCTCGGACACGCGCCGCTCTCGTCGACGTTCGGCCTTCGCGGGGATTCGGACTCCGCGAGGATGGAACGCCGTTTTGGTGAGGAGATCGCGACCGATCGCCCAGTTACAGACATGACGCAGCCGGGCCAGGTAACGATTCGTCGTGGCGATCGCCCGGTTCGCGTATCGCTTCTTGAAGTCCTCGATCGCGTCAGGGCGTTCGAGCGCCGTCGCCGGCAGGGTGCCGAGTTGCGCACTGAGGACATTGAGTTGACTCAACATCCCGGCCCGGCTCTTGAGCGGCTCGACCTCGACGTAGCGAGTGCGATACAGCTTCAGCAGGTCGGTCACGGTCGCCGGTCGTTCGAACTTCGTCTCGCGTTCGATCGGCACGCGGGGATCTTTCCCGGAGACGATCTCGGCGATGAACTTTGGTTCCCAGACCTTCTCGGCTTCCTGCTTGGACGTGACCGGTGCCGTCGCGCCTCGCGCCAGCGCGAAATCATCGACGGGCATTCGGTACCGTTCGCGGTTGTGCATGACATCCAACCACCACGGATGCTCGCAGCGCGGGCTCGACTTGCAGCCCCTGCTGCGACAGGGCTTTCGAACAGCCATACGGGTCCTCCTTTCGGGTTACACGAGTTTCGTTGGGGCTCCTCGACGGATCCAGTCGAGGACGTCGTCTGGATGAAACCTCCTTCCTCTGACGCCGAAGCGTTGCGCTCGGAGCAGTCCGCGCCAGTATGCGCGACGAACCGTCTCTTCGTGACAGCCGACGAACCTGGCCACCTCGCGAGCGTTCAGCAGCCGGTTCGGCAGACCCTCCGACTCATACGCTGTCGCCCCCTCGGCGACTCGATTCTCGACTCCATCAGGTTCTGCATACGAGTACTCGTTCCTCATAGCCTCCTCCGAGGATCCACGCCGATCGTCGCCCCCGGAAGGCCGGCAAGGCGACGACCAGCGCAAGGGCGCCGCACCCGCGACGGTGCGGACACCGATGTTGTTAGGAAACGGCGAGCCGGGAGGCCCCGCGCGGAAGTGAAGGACCTAAGGTCGATCACCGATCCGGTGGCCGGCTCGGAGGCCCGGTAGCATGAGGGACCTAAGGCCGCTCATGCCTTTCCGGGTTTGAGCCGATGACTGTCCGTCAGCTTCACTCCGTGACGGTGTCGGCGGACCTGCGCCCGCCCTGTTCGGCTCGTGGGTCAGTTTCGACGCCCGGGGGCTGTGCCCGCGCGCTGTCGTCTGCCTCCGGGCACCGCGTCGACATCTCGCATGGCGAAGATGCCGTTCGCAGAGCCCTCAGTACGTTGGAGTCACCAGCCCATCGGTGGCGTGATCCGGTGCAGCGGATCCTGAGGACGCACTGCAATGGTCAGCGGGTCGTTCGGTGCCGGTTGCCTCGAGTGGCCTCGTGCCGTCTCAGGCTGTCTCACGCCGGCTGCAACCTTCTTCCACCGTCCCAGTGATTGGGTGCTTCATGCTGGTGCTCTGAGAGCGAAGAGCACGAAGCAGGCTCCACGCTGATCTAACCCTGATGTGACAAAAACTCAGGCCGCGCGAGCCAGTGCGGCTTGGATGCGGGTGTAGAGCTGCCGGGTCGGTGCATTGTCGGTCAAGCGGAGCGTGGGTATCCCCTGGGGGCGGATGAGCG
>WBZO01000328.1_pt1 | contig 108348 bp, 94 predicted proteins | sample 5204261 | NCBI WGS metagenome assembly WBZO01 (sample SAMN12412400, study PRJNA552823) | activated sludge metagenome | isolation source: activated sludge from anammox sidestream of wastewater treatment plant... | place: USA: North Carolina | collected 2017-09 | reverse complement strand
CGGGCGTACAAGAACTCGAAGCTCGCCGTGCTGTGGTTCACCTACGAGCTGCAGCGCCGACTGGCAGGTCGGAAGATCACGGCCAACGCAGTCTGCCCTGGCTTCGTGCCGACCACGGCGGCCGCGAGCACAACTGGTCTCATGCGGTTGGCCATGCTGCATGTGATGCCGCACATGCCGTTCGCCACTTCCGTCGACGACGCAACAGACTCGTTGGTGTTCATGGCTGTCGACCGCTCGCTCGAGGGTGTCGGAGGGGAGTTCTTCGGGGAGCGGCGCGTGATCGAGTCGAGCCCGCAGTCTCGCGACGCCGACCAAGCCCGGCGGTTCTGGGAGCTCGCCCAACGCCTCACCGGCTTTCCACACACAGACTGATCCCGGCGTGATCCCACCAGCTGTGAGGGCGTGCTTGGCGTGGGGTGGCAGATCGTTGAGCCCGGGTGCCCCGGATGGCCCACTGCTCGGGAACGCGCGACGAAGTTCAGGGCAGAAGATCACTCGGTCGGTTCATTGCCGGGAAATGTGCCAGTGGAACGGTGCAGCAATGCCCGAGGAATCGGAAACTGAGGACCACATCGCCGCTTGGCCTTGGTCGAAGCGGTCCCAGTAAGGGGTCTGGGAGGATCCGACCAGAGGTTAGCGCCAATGCTGATCTTGCTCTGCGTGCCGGGCACGTCACAACCCGAGTTGGGTGGCGGCGTTGTCGGTCCAGGCTTCGTGGATGCGTACGTAGCCGCCGATGGTGGCCAGGGATCGGTGGCGGGTTTGGTGGGCGATGGCGCGATCGGAGGCTCCGCGGAGGTGGGCGTAGGTGACGAATCCGGCGCGCAGGCTGTGGGCGCTGTAGGAGTCGGGGTTGTCGAGGTGTGCTGTGGTGACGGCGCGTTGGATGAGGGTGTTGATCGATCCGGGGTGCAGGCCGCGGTCGAGGACTCGGTTGCCTTTGGACACGGCCCTGAATACGAGTCCGGTGTCGATGGCAGCTGCGGCCAGCCACATCTGCAGGGCGGTGACGGGGGAGCGGGTCGGGTCGGAGTCCCGCGCGGCAGCGCGATGAGTTCGCTGTGGTCGCCGGTCTGGTTTGTCTTTGATCATGGCAGGGAGATGACGAGGCCGTTGGGGTGTTCCCCTATGTGATCAACGCTCAGAGCGGCCAGTTCGCTGCGCCGTAGCGCGCCGACGAATCCGACGAGCAGGAGGGCTCGATCGCGTAGCCCGGCGAGGTCGGGTTCTGGCGGGCGGTTCCTTGCCTTCCACGTCTTCTCGACGGGGCAGGAGTCGATGACGTCGAATAGTTCCGGTGGCATGAGGGCCGCGGATTGCTCGGGTGGTGCGTTGTGGGTGCGTCGGATTCCTTCCCACACCACGGCGACGCGGGCGTGGTCGGCCGGTGAGGGCAGGTTGCGCGGGGTGTGGGCGAATCTGATCGCTGACAGGCGCCTGCTCATGGTGCCGACTTTGGCGCCGTGGCGGGCCAGTTCGGTGAGGTATTGGGAGACGGCCGCCGGTTCAGCGGGCATCGTGTCGAAGTTGTGAGCCATGCACCAGGTGGTGAATTCGTTCCAGTCTGACTGGTAGCCGCGTAGCGTGTTCGCCGAGCGTGCCTTTTCGACGTATTCGGCCTCGTCCGGGGTCAATGGGTGGTCGGTGGCAACGGTGGCGGGGTCGGAACTCGGCACATGTTGCAACGCATTCGCCTCACCCACACGTGTGAGTACTACATACGATTCCTGTCATTATCGAATGTAATACCACCGATATCGCATCCGATGACCGATGCCGTTCCGTCCCCCTTTTCCGCGCATCAAGCGTGTGCGAGCGTTCCAGGACTTGGCACCTGACCTGCGGATTCGTTACGGATGTTCTGAGGATGCGTTGCCTCAATACGACGCACCGATGAATTGCGCGGGTCGCAGTTGGTGTCCGCCGCGACGGCGTGCGTCGCCCCGTCTACCGGTATTTGAAGTTGATCGTCTTCTTGTAGGGCAGGTAGGTGTTGTTGCCGGGGGCGGTGTAGGTGACCTTGACTGTCAGGTTGCGGCACTGCCCGGTCACCTGCAGGGTGAGCTTGCGTTTGGGCCCCTTCTTGGGCAGGAAGCAGACTACGTCGCCGCGGGTCGCGAGGCTCTTGAACGACGATCCACTCACCCGCGCCGACTGCGGCAACGCTTGCATCGTTCTCGCGTTCGACGGGTTCACCACATTCGCACCCCTACGCAGTTTCGTGCTCACGGGTTTCTGCGTTTGGGGCAGCTTGCCAGCTGCTGTGACTTGGAACGACCGTTGGACCTGGGGGGCGTGAGCGTATGTGCCGTTTCCAACTTGGTTCGCGCTGATCGTGCACGTGCCTACGGACAGCAGCGCGGCCTGGCTTCCACTGGCTGAACACACCGTCGGAGTGGTGCTGGTGTAGGCCACTGTGAGCCCGGAGGATGCGGTGGCGCCGAGGGCAATCGGCCCCGCATTGATTGCGGTATTTGACGGCTGTGGGAACGCTATCGTCTGCGCGAGGAGCCCAAGTGAGTTGACAGCGACGCCGTACACGTTGCTGGGGCTGGTGATGAGTGAGTTGTTGGCCCCGGTTCCGTCGAGGTTCGCCCGACCGATGGTCTTGTTGGCGGCGCTGGTCCAGTAGATGTACGCCGCGTCCAGAGCGACGGACTGCGGATTCGAGGTCGCGGCGATGAATGACTGGTTGACCCCGGTGCCGTCGTTGTTCGCGCGCCCGATTGTGGTGCTGTCGGCGTTGCCCCAATAGATGTATGCGTTCGCAGCTGTGGAGCCGACGAGTAGCAACACGGCCCCCACGGCCAGCGCAAGAATGCCGCGAGCGAACCACCTGGAGCCGCCGACGGCTCGTGAGACACCAATACGGCGCATGACACCCACCACGTGATCGTTGATCAACGCGTGGAGCAAGAGAACCGCCGTCGAAAGTTCCACGCAATGTGGCCTGACCCAATTGGCGGCTGTGTGGAACCGACTCTCGGCCTAGCGGGGGCTTAAGTCCACTGTCGTGGGCTGCCTGTAAGAGACGTGTCACCAGCCGCAAGTGACGGGTGTCTTGAAGCATTCCCGCCTCGTGAGCGACCAGCGCGAGGACCAGAGCGGTCTCAGTTGTCGGAGACATCTGTTTTCAGGAGCTCAGGTGCCATCTCAACCGGCAACAATGAATTCCCGATTGCGGCTGGTGACACGCTTCTTACGAACTCCCCGAAACACAGGGTGCAGCTATGCGAAGACGGACGGCAAACCACCCGTGTGCAAAAAGATCACCGGTCCCTCGCCGATCGCCGGATCCTGTGAGAGCAGGGCACTGAAGGCCTTCGCCGAATACACCGGGTCAAGAAGGATGCCTTCACGTTCCAGCAACGTGTTCAACGCGCTCTGTCCAGCATCGCTGGGGATGCCGTAACCGTCACCCAGGTATCCGTCGAGCACCGTGGCCGTGGGCGTGGCCTGCACTGAAAGCAGGTGCAGTGCCTGCCTCGCTAACTCACTACTCACAGCCCCCATTAAGTCCGCCGCTTCGGCGACGGTGACCGCCAACGGGTTGAACGGACCACCCAGCAGTTCACGGCCAGCGAGCAATCCCGCCGTCGTTCCGCCTGAACCGATCGCGTGAACGATGCTCCCGCTTTCAATTCCGATTTCTTGGGCCTGCCTCAGGATCTCCGCGTAACCGCGTACATAGCCAAGCGCGCCGGTTGCTGTCGATCCGCCAACCGGCATCAGGTACGGAGTGCGACCTTCGGTCCGCAATCGATCGCACGCAGCCACGGCAGCTTCGTAGTTGCTCGCCCAATCGCCACCTGGATTGAACTCAAGCTGAGCGCCCAGCAAGTCGTCGAGGTAGACGTTGCCGCGATGCTCGACAGGGTCCTCGCCACCGAGGATGAGCAAGCAGTCGAGTCCCAGGATTGAACTTGCTGCCGCGACCGCCCGGCAGTGGTTTGACTGTGGCGCACCAATCGTCACAACGACGTCGGCGCGTTGATCTAACGCCTCGCCCATGAGGTACTCGAGCTTACGAATCTTGTTCCCGCCAACCCCGACGTCGGTGAGGTCATCGCGCTTGATCCACACGTCGCGTCGCAGGTCTGCGGAGATGCGTGGCAGGCGATGCAGTGGTGTGACGCTGTGCGTCAATTCGACCGGACGTACAGGAACGAGTTCGTAGTCTGTCGGCTCGCAAGTCACCGCAGTCATGCTAGTCGGAATCACGACTCAGGCTGACCATCAATTCGACGAGGTTTCGTGTTCCCGATGACCACGCTCCTCACCTGGGCAGCGCAGATGGCGCCAACCATTCCCAGTAACGCGGCCAGCAGTGCCGCGACTGCTGGCGGCGGTGTAGGGGTAATCCTAAGACCGCTGTTACCACAGGACAATTGAGCGCCGCCTAACAACGCGCCTCTCGCGCACTCCAACACGAGGCATCAACTCAGCGAATAGGAAACGTCACCACCGTGAGCGCCGGTTGTACAGCCTCTGGATGAGGAAATTGTCAGGAATCCCGGCCCCGGATTTCCTGTGATGACAGCAGCCTTAGTAGTACTCCGGCTTGCGCGGACTCGGGGACAGCGGCATCCAACGGCGTGATTTTCAATCCCGATTCGGTGATGATCGCGTCGGGCAGGTCGCTGGCCAGGGACAGGCCGTTGACGGCCGCGAGTCGCTCTTCGAGCAGGTTCAGCCGGTCAGTCAAGTAGGGGTCACCTCAGAAAAGGGACCGAGAAGTACGTCTAGCGCTTCTTGACTGAGGAAGCGGCACGACATCCAGCGCAATTCAGCCTAGCGAAGCTAGCAAACGATGGTTCCAGTCGGTCATCGCCATTGTGCTCTTGCCGAGGTTGCCTGCGGCGTTGACATTTGAGTCCTTCAGCGGTCTGGAGGAGCCGGAAGTGAGTTCCGCGTACGTGTGGCGGCACGTGCCGCCAACAGTGCCAGAAGGCGGGCGTGGCGTTGCGGCATCGCGCGCGCCAGCAGGTCAATGGCTCGCGCAGTGCCAGGCACCAGGACACGGTCCTGCCGCCTCTCGATGCCATCCAGGATGCGTTGGGCGGCCTTCTCCGGAGGGTACGTCAGCAGCTTCCTTGCGATCAGTCGCTGCACCTCGTGATCGGCCATGGGCATTCCCTCAGAAACCCTTGCTGACTCCGAGATGCGGGTTCGTATCCCGCCCGGGAACACCGTGGTGACACCAATGTCGTGGTGGGTCAGCTCAGCTCTCAACGAATCGGTGAAACCGCGCAGAGCGAACTTGCTGGCCGAGTACGCGGACTGGCCGGCAGGCGCAATCAAGCCGAAGACGCTGGAGACGTTGGCGATATGGCTTCCCGGGTTCTGGAGCAACACGGGCAGCAGATGGTGAATCAGTGCAACCGGCGCCGTGAAGTTCACATCAATCACCCACTGGAACTCGGCAAGGCTCATCTGCTCGAAGCGGCCCCCCATGGCGACACCGGCGTTATTGATCAGGAGGTCCAGGCGTGGGTGCGATTGGCGGATCTGGTCCGCCGCGCGCTCACGAGCAACCTGATCGGCAAGGTCGACTGCGACGGTTTCGACTTCGATGCGTGGGTCTGAGCGCCCAATTGCCTGTGCGACCGCGTCGAGGCCGACCTCGTCGCGGTCGAGCAGAACTAGATCACTTCCCCTGACTGCGAGCCCACGTGCAAGCGCCTCACCGATTCCACTGGCCGCGCCAGTGACGATCGCTGTGGCTTGGGCGAATTGAAATGCACCCGAGGCGGTCACTGCGTACCTACTTGCGAAGCACTGCGGCGCTCGGCTATTTGCACCCGGGTGACGATATGAACGCCCTTGGCCAGATTGGCCCGGGGCAACGACCACGCATCTAGCAGGTAGTTCTGCCCGACTAGCCAGGGATCCGTCTGCCCTTGCTTTGGAAACAGGTGCTCTCCACGAAGCACGTATCCGGATTTAAGGGGCATTACCGGTTCTCCTTCGGCCAGATTGGGTTTGAGTGGCACTAGATACGCGATTCCATGACGGTCCATGTATGACAGCAACCTGCACAGGTACTTGGCGGTGAGGTCCGAGCGCAGTGTCCAGGACGCATTCGAGTAGCCGACTGAATACGTCATGTTCGGAACATTACTGAGCATCAGCCCCCGGTAGGTGAACTCCGAGCCGACGTCGACGGGTGCCGCGTCAACCAGCACCTTGATTCCGCCAGTCGGCTGCAATACCAACCCTGTGGCCGAAACCACGATGTCGGCTTCAAGGTGGGTACCGGACGCGAGACTGATCCCAGAGCTCGTGAAGTGGTCGACCTCATCTGTCACGACGTCGACCGTTCCGGATTTGATCGCCTCGAACAGGTCGCCCTCCCGGACAACGCATACACGCTGGTCCCATGGGTCATACGCAGGAGTGAAATTGCGATCCACGTACTCGGGATTGTCGAGTTGGCGCAGCAAGCCTTTGCGGAGCAGGTTCCTCGCCGCCTGCGGTCTGCGACGGCAGAACTGATAGAACGCCTGTCCCATCGTGATGTTCTTCGCCCGGATCAACGCATTACCAACCCTGGGCGAAACGATCTTGTGCAGAAGGCGCGCCGCAGGGTCGACTGCGGGAAGGCTGATCACGTAGCCGGGTGACCGTTGCAGCATGGTCACTCCCGCCGCCTCCTTTGCCAGTTCGGGCACCAGCGTCACGGCTGTCGCACCGCTTCCGATGACGACGATCCGCTTACCTGAGTAGTCCAGATTCTCGGGCCAGAACTGCGGATGAATGAAGGTCCCGCGGTAATGCTCCATGCCCGGGAACTTCGGTTGATAGCCCTTCGAGTAGTCGTAGTACCCCGTGCACAAATGCAAGAACGAGCACGTGATCGTCCTGCGGGTCCCATCCACGGACGAAGCAACATTCACGGTCCAGCGCGCGTCCAACGATGACCACTCGACCGACGTGACGCGCGTACCGAATTGGATGTGGCGCTCGACTCCGCTGTCGTGGGCGGCATCCTGCAAGTACTTCTGGATGCTCGTTCCAGTGGCCAGGGTCTGATCGTCGCGCCACGGGCGAAACGGGTAGCTGAATGTGTAGATGTCGGAGTCAGACCTGATCCCGGGATAGCGGAACAGGTCCCACGTGCCCCCAACCGCATCGCGGGCTTCGACGACCGCGTAAGTCGTGCGGGGCAGCCTCTCTTGCAATCTCCACGCCGCACCGATACCCGAAATCCCCGCGCCCACGATAAGCACGTCCACCTGCAAAGTCGCCACAGCCACATGGTCCCCGATAGGCAGCCCCACCGCAGCAGTTCTCGCGGGCCAACTCTCGGCGGCCACCAAAACAACGTTCTTGAACGATCGTGAGCTGGTGCACCAAAAGCAGCAAGTGCGCCGAACGGAGCTGCTCCGTGACGCTGGGCACGGCACGGCACAGCACGGAGGCTTCACCCGTTGACACGCTCACAGAGCCACTTCGAGCCTTCGATCGACTTATCCTCTGCGGCCGTAACGGGCTCGACGTACTCACGGATGGGAGCGCTCGGAGTCTGCTGGCAGACTCCGTTCAGATAGCTGATCACTCCTCCTTTACAACGGCGTACCACACGCGATCTGCGACGAGCTCGATTCGTTCACCAATCTGTAAGCAATGGCGGTAGTGCTCGTTGAGCAGCCATGCCGCGCGCAGATCACTGAGCGCGGCAATATCTACCAGCGCGTTTGAGTAACGCTTTTCAATATGGCGGCCGACCTTCGTCGCCTTAGCTGCGGCAACTGTCGCAGCGTCAGGAGCACTGCGCAGCGACGCAAAGGCATCGGCCAAGTGGCCCACGCCGACTACCGCTTCTTCGGCGATCCCAGCAGTGACAACGTTGGGTTCAACCGCGAGTGCTTCGGCGTCGCGGACGACGTTCTTGGCGGTGTTTATCACCGCATCGAGTCGCTCGGAAAGAGTAAACAGATCTTCCTGGTCGATCGGTGTTGTGAACGCGTCCCGCAATTGCTGCGCGAGCTCTCGCCGCACCGCATCCGCGTCATGCTCAGCCTGTCGAACAACCGCCGCTTGGCCTGCGTCGCCGCCAGCCCAAAGCCCGAAGGCCTGCATTCCAGCGATCGTCACCGATGCTTGCCGCGTGAGAGTCCCGAGCACATCAGGGGTCTCTGGTAAGAACCAATGAGTCTTCACATGATCGCCTTTCCTAGTAGGCACACAATTGCAGCAATCGCTGCACAACTTGGCATAGTCACCAGCCACGCCAGCAAGATGTCTGCGACCACGGCCCATCCGACATGGCGTCGATGCCGGGAAGCGCCCACACCCACGACCGATGACGACACAACGTGGGTTGTACTAACTGGGGCTCCGACCAACGAAGCGACACCGATAATCACAGAACTCGAACCGGAACTCACTAGACCGTCAATCGGCCTGATCCGGTAAATGGTGCGCCCAATGGTGTGAACAATCCGCCAGCCTCCAAATGCGGTCCCTGCTGTCAGTGAAACACCGCATACGAGTTTCACCCAAACGGGCACCGCGAAGCTTGGTATGGCGCCGCCTGCGACGAGCGCAAGCGTTATCACTCCCATGGTTTTCTGGGCGTCGTTCGCGCCGTGAGTGAACGACAGCGTCGCCGCCGTCACCCACTCACCACCGCGGATCGGCTTCGCGACGGCTTTGGACGCGCGGCGTGTACCGCGACGAGCCGCAAGGGAGACGACCAACGCGACCAGTCCCCCCAGCACGGGCGAGATCGCGAGGCCCACAAGCACCCCGAAGACGCCGAAAGGCTCGATCCCATTGAATCCACCCCAGTTGATGGCAGATGCTCCAGCCATAACCAGGCCTGCACCCACCAGCCCGCCCACGAGAGCATGCGAAGACGACGACGGAAGACCCCGCCACCAGGTCAGCAGATTCCACGCAAGCGCTGCCAACAGGGCACTGAGCAACACGAGCAGGGTCTCGGACTCGTCGAGAGTGACGATCCCGCCAATTGTGTCGGCGACAGCGGTGGCAAGCAGAATCGGACCCAAAATCGTGAAGAAAGATGCCAGGGCGACTGCGGGTCCAGGACGCGCAGCCCGGGTCGCCACAAGCGTCGCGATCGAGTTCGACGAATCGTGGAAGCCATTTGAAAAGTCGAAGGCGATGCCAAGTAGCACTACGACAACCAGCACAGCCTGCACTAGGCGGTTGTATCACTTCGGGTACCCAGGAACCCTGCCCCTGTGAACCGATCACGCGAAACTCGGGACAGCTAACAACAGCGTCACTGGCGCGAGGTCGGCAATCAGGATCGGCATTCACCGGTCACAAGGTCAGTCACGAACTCACGCCGCGTGAGCGCATCACGGACGCCCAAAGCTGAATTGGCGTGTACCCGTTGCGTTAGGTCCGTTCCGGCCCTGTTTGCAAGACTGACTGACGCACACTGCCGAGGTCCCGTTCACTCCCCAGCGCGGTGCTCCACAAACCAGCCGTTTACGCCGGGACGAATCTTTGTCGGGCTTGGAGCCTTGTCGCGGCCGAAACCTCGCGCTCAAATTTGAGGGCTACCGTTTTCGGTCGCTCAAACGTGGGCGGTGACAAAGGTCCGTTTGAAGCCGCTGCGGCAGAGTCAGGTCCGTCGCAGCACGTCGGCCGCCCAGGCCGCCGCCCGCTCGGGCTCGCCTGCCCGCAGCGATCCTTCCATGCCTTCCACGACGAACCCCGTCGGCTTCGCGGGGATCACGTACCCGAGGCGGCGAAGCCTTCGGGCGATCCGTGGTGCAGCCCCGCCGGCGGCGAACTTGTCCATGCGCGTATCGAAGGCGACCGCGCGTCCGCCGCTGGGCGCTGGCCCCAGCAACTTGAGCCACTCGCGCAGGGTCAGCCCCGCAGCACCTGGCTCCAGCACGTGGCCGGATCGGCTGCGGCCGACAGCAACGTCCTGCTCACGCACCCACATGCGACGCGTACGAGCCGACATCATCCCAAGGAAGTGAGTCGGACCACCGACAAAGAGCAGCTCCGTGGCGGCCACCTGCTCGGGCAGCGCATCGATGACGCTGGTGCACGCCACCTGTGCCAGCGGGTGGGCCTGCCGCACACCGGCCTCGATGGCCTGGGCGATTTCGCGGGTGTTCCCGAACAGGCTCTCGTAGACGATCGCAATCCGCATGACCTCTCACATTCACTTCCGCCGCGCACCGGGAGTTGCGGATTCCCCGCCCGCGCCGATGATGCCAGCCAGGGCCGAGACGAGGCAAACGTAGACGATCACCGAAATGAACCGCGGAGCCTTGCCTTCGGCAGGCCGTAGAGTCGGCAGGCTATGAGGTTCCGCCACGTCAGACGGCGTGGACAATTCCTGAGAAGAGGTCGGGCGAAATGGCGACAATCAAGGGTGAGATCGTGATCGGTCGCCCGATAGAGGTGATCTTCGACCTTGTTTCTGACACGCGGAATGAACCGAAGTACAACCCGGATATGCTCAGTTTCGAGCAGCTCACCGATGGACCTATCGGCATGGGGACGCGATTTCGGGCGGTCAACAAATCGCGGGGCCGAACGTTAGAAATGGTCATCGAGTTCATGGCCTTTGACAGACCAACCCGATTGGCATCCTTAACGAGCATGGAGTCCATTGACATTCGAGGGGCGCTGACGTTTGAGCCGGATCCGGCTGGAACCAGAATGAAGTGGTGCTGGGATGTGCAGCCGAAAGGCTTCCTCAAACTTCTGAGTCCGGTCATTGGTCGCATCGGCAAGCGTCAAGAAGACGCCATCTGGGCAGGGCTCAAGAAGTACTTGGAAGCAACACCGAAAGCTGAACCATCAGCGTAGGTTCACGTCGAAGGCCGCGGTTGGGACGGTCCTCATGAAGCACGATTCTTGCAGGCTCTGGTTATCGCGGCTAGCAGATCGAGAATCCAAGAAAGGCCCTCGCGCGCCACTGGCGCTGCGTCGTTTTGCTCACTACGGCGGCGAGGAACAACTGTCCATCAGATGTCGCAGTGTGGGCGGGCCAAATATCGGCACCCCCGAGATCGCCATCACAGTGACTGCCAACTCTGATGGCCGACTTGCTTCCTTCTCTAGCTGGGGAGCGGAGATGCTTTGGGACGGCGCCAGGCCAGGGATAGCAGCACCCCAGACACGATCAGCGCCACGCAATCGATGACGAGCGCTGCGACTTCGTATCGGTAGTCAAGGTTTCGCCCGTAGAGCGCGGCCAGGACGATCAGAGACCCGACGGCCAAGGCGGCACACAGCCGGTAGACGAAGCGTGCCGCGCGCAGGGGACGGGTGCCTTTGTCCAGCGCGCTGGCGGCGAAGAAGAATGCCACGCCCATCGTGAAGTACCCGACAGTTTCAAGGGCGATGAAGACGCCGTGCGGGTTGTACTGCGAGATCAGCGAAACGCCGCCGGTTTCCCCTGCCAGCAAGCTCGGCTGCACGACGGCCAACTGCAGCGAGTAGGCAAGAACCAGCGCAGTAGCCGAGACGACCGCGACGGCAAGCCCGACCTGTCCATACAGCCTCGCGTCTGCTGAGGCGAGGTAGCTGATGCACGCGACCAGCGCGATGAACAGCAGCGCCATCACAGTCGCCGGGTACATCCAGAGGAAGTCTCTGGGCACGAAGGCGGCAGCATCCGTGTAGGGGTAGCTGATGCAGGCAGCCTGGCACCACGGCCCGGAACGCGGAGGGGTAGTGACCGCCAACGCCAATGCCACCGCCGCGGACGTCGCCACCAGGACGGGAACCCAGAATACGAACCGACCTGCAGCGGTATTCGCAGCATCAACCCCTGGATGGCTGAACCCTTGTTCCGGCATCTCGTGTTAGCCCTTCTTCCTCAGGCCTGCACCAGCCCGCCGCGCTCCCACCGAGCGCTCGATGCGCGACGGACGCCCTGAGCGCGGTCGACAACATACCGTCATTCGGCGCGCCACTCATCCTTAGAGACTGGGTGGGAGTGAGACCCGGGGGCCCAGCTAGAAGCAGAAGCCCGGACGTCGTGCGTCCGTCGTCGGGGACATCCGGGAGTGCATCGGTTTCACTGGGCAGCCGACCGGCGAAGCTCGGCGGCGAGCAGGCGCAACGTCATCCGGCGGATCAGCGAGCTGACCGGGCCGACGAGCAGCCAGTAATGCTGGAACCGACGACGGCTGGCGTCGTCAGGGACGGCGACCCGTGTTTCCACAGTCAGGATCGATGAGCCGCTGCCATAAGGAACGACCCGGAGGCTGATAGCGATCTTGGCGAAACCGGGCCGGTCAAAGCTCACAAACTGCTCAGCCGTCACCGGTGAGCCAGTCGAAGTTGCCACCGCCTTCCAGGGACGGCCCACCTGGCCCAGGACCATCTCCATACCCGGGGTCTCGCCGAGCAGGATCCAGCCGAAACCTGCCATGTCCTTCAGCCGGAACGTGGCTCGGGATGCTTCCCGTGTGGTCGCCATGCCACGTCCCCTCACGGTGCCCGCCAGACGCTGCGGCAGCCCGCGCAAGTCAAGCAGTGCCCGAACGACCGGGTCCTGGAAAAGGTCCAGCTCGCTCGCCGCCCGGTAACACTCGGCGGGCGATGCCCGAAAGACCCGGGCGTGCACGACGGCAAGGTCGTAACGCGGCAGAAACCGATCCATCAGTAACACGGAATCGGCCCCCTCGCGAGCCGAACTCTGCTCAGGCGGTTGTGCCGGTCCAGCGCTCATCAAACATCCATCCCCTCATGTCGGGCGCGTCTTGCTGCCTCAACTCGTCCGCGGTGCCCCCGCGGGAAACTCTGGCGTTCCGGGCGCGGTTGTAGCCGGTAGACAGGTTCAGGCCCGACAGTAGCGGCGCAGGAGACCAATGACATGTTCGGCATCAATGATCACAAATCCCACTTGACAATCCCAGCCGAAGGGACGAAGGGCGCGAGTGCTTCAACAACGGGGCATTCGATAACAAGCCAAGTCCTGGACCGCCTTGCGCCGGTCGTTGATCGTGACAGACTCAATGGTGGCGCACTGCCACAAACGGTCGGCACCATGGCCCCTACATCTTGATGGCCTTTTCGCACGTCGCCCAATTGCTCACCGCGCCAGCGTCTAATCGACGAACCCGGCGGGCCGGGAAATCTACATTCCATTGATCACCTACGAAAACCGAGACAGTTCTCCGCAGGATCCTATGCGCCACTGGGACACACGGTCCCTCAATCCCTGTCCAAATCGTGCCACCAAAGTTTGGCCGAACGGGGCGCGACGCAGTCGGCGGAAACAGCGTCTGCAAACGAGCCGTTTACGCCGGGACGAATCTTTGTCGGGCTTGGAGCCTTGTCGCGGCCGAAACCTCGCGCTCAAATTTGAGGGCTACCGTTTTCGGTCGCTCAAACGTGGGCGGTGACAAAGGTCCTCTATTGGTTCGTCTGGCTCATACCGTCGCGAGAGCTGGGATGAGATATTCCGCTACGTCTGAAATGAACGCAGTCGGCAGAGTTCGACCGGGCATCAAGTGGGCCTGGCTGATCCCAACCTCCGCGTACTGCGCGAGTTGTTCAGTCAATTCGCTTACACCGCTGGAATCTGGGCGTCCAGCGCCCACGTAAAGGATCGTCTTTCGGATCGCGCCGTAATCAGTTCCCTGCTCGTCGCAATGCTCCCGCAGCAAGGCGAGCTTTCGTGCAACTGTTTTGGGGCCTTCCGTGCCGTCCCCGGCGAAAAAGTTGCACGCATTGCCGTATTCGGCAACCAATCTCAGTGTCTTACGTTCTCCCGAACCGCCGATCATGATTGGCGGATGCGGGCGGCTCAGGGGTGCTGGATTGTTCAGAGTCTCGGCGAGCGCGTAATGGCGACCCTCGAAACGCCCGTTGTCGGAACTCCACATCTGGAGGACGATCTGCAACGTTTCTTCAAGCCGTTCGAACCGTTCGGAAAGGGGCGGAAACGGAACACCAAGCGCTGCATGCTCGCGTGCATACCAAGCCGCGCCAATTCCCAGAGCCGCTCGGCCTCCCGACAAAACATCCAGTGTGGAAACGATTTTCGCGAGCAGCCCGGGGTGCCGGTAGGTCACTCCGGTCACGAGCAGTTGCAATTCCACGTTCGACGTGTGGCCAGCGAGATAGCCGAGGGTCGTGTAGCCCTCGAGCATTGGTTGGTCGGGTCCGCCCAACTCTTCCATCTGCAGGTAGTGATCCATCAGGGACAGGTTCGCTATCCCGCCCTCGTCGGCGAGTTGACCCGCCTTCGCCAGAGTTGGCGCGATGCGTTCGGGTCGGTCCGCGAAAGCGAAGTCCGCTAAATGCACGCCAATTCGCATCGTCGCCTCCATTAGGCCCTGTTTTAGGTGTGAGTCCTCTACACAGATTGGGGGTTCTTCCTAACCACATCGTCTGGGTTCTGCCGGGTGACTAGTCGGATCTAATTATGCCTGCCCAGGGGGGATGCCGCCGGTGGGCGTTGGCGCGGCGGGCCGCAATCACGAGCCCTTGACGCCGGGGCGAGTTTCCGGCGATCAGTTCGGGTGTCGCGGACAGAACCTCACGCTCAAATGTGAGGGCTATCGTTTTCGGTCGCTGGAACGTGGGTGGCGACAAAGATCCGTTAATGTTTGATCGGGATCGGGACGACCCGCGAACTGCCTCTTGAGTCGTTGCCGCCTCGCGCTTCGCCGCGTGATCGGCGAGCGAGGGCCGCTGTACGGGCCGACCTCGACAGACTGAGGTGGTACCTCTAGTGTCAAAGCCGTTGGGCAGCCGCAGTTTTTCCACCACGTTCTGCTGATTGAGAGGCCGCAATGTCACAGCTTCCTCCACCACCTCCACCGCCTCCGCCACCAATGCCACCCCCCTACGGGCAGGGTGGCGGATATCCAGCTGCCCAACCGAAACGCAATAACGGCTTCGCGATCGCATCATTCGTTTGCTCGCTTGTTGGGATTCTTTGCTGCGCAATCCCCTCAGTTGTCGGAATCATTCTCGGCTTCATTGCCCTGAGCCAGATCAAGAAGACCGGACAAGATGGTTCAGGGATGGCATTGGCCGGTGTCATCATCGGCTTTGTGGTGCTGGCGGGTTGGACCCTTTTGATGATCATTGGCATGGTGACGGACAACTCGACCACCTACTACAGCAGCTAGGGGTCTGAGGACTTTGGAAGAGCCGTTTCAGGATCGGGATCATTGGTTGGCCTTTTGGTTCAGGAATCCGTGATCCAAGTCCCGAGAAAGCAAATGCTTCGAACCAGGTCGCTCAGCGCGACTGGCTCCGAGCAATGCGGGCATAGCCCCCCGATCCCAACCCGCGTAAATGGCTTGGAGCACTTGGGGCACCACTGCTCGCCGTAATAGCGGGTTTGGCACTACGGGTATTCGTGAATGATCCAGTCGCACGAACCACCGCGGCAACAAAGGTCCAGTTGTCGCCCGCGCGGTGTCGAGCCGTCGAGTACTCGAAACGACGCGAACCCTGTGTAGACACGTACCGCAAGCCCATGCGGAGTTCGCGTTTCAACGTATAGTGCGTCGAACGCCACTTACCGGCGGCACGGCAGGAGGATGACCTCATGGGCAGGCTAGTCGTGACCGAGTTCATGACGCTGGACGGAGTAGCACAGGCACCGGGCGGGCATGACGAGGATCGCGACGACGGGTTCAGCTACGGCGGATGGCAGGCTCCGCTGCTGAACCAAGAGGCTGGTCAGGCCGTCTTCGAGCAAGCGAAGACCATGGACGCACTACTCCTCGGCCGGAAGACCTACGAGATTTTCGCCAACTATTGGCCTACAGTGCCTCAGGAAATCCCGTTCGCTGCCCTGCTCAATGCGGTTCCCAAATACGTGGCCAGCCATACCCTGACCGAACCACTCAGCTGGAACGGCGCAAAACGTCTCGACGGCAACTTGGTCGAATGCATCACCGAGGTGAAGAAAAGGCATGATGAAGTTCATGTCATCGGCAGCCTTGATCTCGTGCAATCACTGCTGCGGCTAGGTCTCGTCGACCGATTGGATCTGTGGCAGCACCCAGTCTTGCTGGGCACTGGCAAGCGCGTGTTCGGTGACGGGACTGTTCCCGTCGCCCTGGAATTGACCGAGGTGGTCACCCACGCCAGCGGGATACTCCAGCTCAGCTACACAACGATCGGCACGCCCACCTACGGCGAGATGGCTTAGGCGCCCCACGAGTGCGGAAACCAGCATCGGATTGGTCGATTTCCGCGGCCTGTTTGAGTGACCGACCAGCCATACACCCACGCGGCAGTAACCGTTGCTTGGCAGCAGGTCCAGCCCGTGGCAGCGATAGCCATGATGGCCATTGGCTACGCAGTACCCGATGTCGCCAAACCAGGGGTTAATGACGGTCACGACAGATCGCGAGGCCGAATCGCGGCCGACGAGGTAGGCGACCGGTCAGAAACGTGTCCAAAACCTCCACGCGACCAAAACCCCCATCTGGGCGTTTTCGCCCAGACCCTATGAACGTCGAACTCGCGGCGGTGATGCGTCGATCGGGTAATGCGCCGATGTCCGAAACTGAAACGCACGTGTCCGCCGACGAGGGCGCATCGAATGTCCGTTCACACTAGCTGCAGCCGGAGGTGCTCCCGCAGCCCTCGCAGACGTAGCAGCTACCGGCAGGGCGCATCTTGATTCCGCAGGTGAAGCACAGCGGAGCGTCAGCTGCCTTTCCTTGAATTGCCTCAAGGAGCTCAGTTGACGAATGGACCTGTGGGGGTGCGGCGGGCGTCGGTGGCGCGGACTTCTGTCCGGCCTGCTCAACCGGCTCATCTGCCGGCTTCACTGGCGCGGTCTGGGCAAGCGTTTCAACGACAGCATCAACTGCCTCAATCTGGGCTGGCTGGCTTCCGTAAGAACTCGCCACCTGATCCGCGCGTTCCTCAGCAGTGAAGATCCCGAGGCCCTCGCGAGTCTCACGAGGCAGGAAATCCAAGGCAAGGCGACGGAAGATGTAGTCCATGATCGACTGGGCCATCCGAACGTCTGGGTCATCGGTCAACCCAGCTGGCTCAAACCGCATGTTCGTGAACTTCTGGACGTACTGCTCAAGCGGAACTCCGTACTGCAGGCCAATGGAGATCGCGATTGAGAAGGCGTCCATCATTCCGGCGAGCGTTGAACCCTGCTTGCTCATCTTGAGGAAGATTTCACCGAGCCCGTTGTCTGGGTAGTTCGACGCCGTCATGTAGCCCTCGGCCCCACCGACACTGAATGAAACAGTGCGCGCCGGACGGGACTTGGGAAGCCGCTTGCGCACTGGGCGGTACTCAATGGTCGGTTCAGCTTCCGCTGCGTCGGCCTTCTTTGCCTTCGCGTCGTTCAGCGGTTGGCCGACCTTGCAGTTGTCACGGTAGATGGCGAGTGCCTTCAGGCCCAGCTTCCAACCGGCGAGGTAGATCTCCTCGACCTCGGCAATCGTGGCCGACTCCGGCATATTGACGGTCTTTGAAATAGCGCCCGAGATGAACGGCTGGACTGCAGCCATCATCCGTACGTGACCCATCGGCGTGATCGCGCGCTCACCCATCGCACAGTCGAACACTGAGTAGTGCTCGGGCTTCAGGCCTGGTGCGTCAATAACGTGACCATGTTCAGCGATGTGTTCAACAATCGCCTCAACAGTCTCGCCGCTGTACCCGAGCTTACGGAGTGCGCGCGGGATCGTCTGGTTGACGATCTGCATGGAACCGCCCCCGACGAGTTTCTTGAACTTCACCAGGGAGAAGTCCGGCTCAATACCAGTGGTGTCGCAGTCCATCATGAAACCGATGGTTCCGGTGGGCGCGAGCACACTCGCCTGCGCATTGCGCCAGCCGTTGTCGGCTCCAATCGTCAGGCACTCTTCCCACGCCTTCGTGGCGACGCGAAGCACGTCGCTGTCCAGTGTCGTGACGGTGCGGATCGCATCAGTGGCGGCGGCGTGCTTGCGCATCACTCGGGCGTGCGCCTCGGCATTACGGGCGAAACCGTCGTAGGTGCCAACAACGCCGGCCAATTCAGCAGACCGTTTGTACGCGGTTCCTGTCATCAGGCTCGTGATGCCCGCCGCCAGCGCCCGTCCGCCATCTGAGTCGTACGCCAAACCACACGCCATGAGCAGAGCGCCCAGGTTCGCGTAGCCGATGCCGAGTTGGCGGTAGGCGCGGGTGGTGTCACCGATCGCCTCGGTCGGGAAGTCGGCAAAGCAAATGGAGATGTCCATCGCAGTGATGACGAGCTCAACGGACTTCGCGAATTTGGTGGCATCAAACGAGCCATCGTCCTTGAGGAACTTCAACAGGTTCAGACTCGCCAAGTTGCACGATGAGTTGTCCAGGCTCATGTACTCCGAGCAAGGGTTCGATGCAGTAATTCGACCGGTCTCTGGATTGGTGTGCCAATCATTGATCGTGTCGTCGTACTGGATTCCCGGATCTGCACACGCCCACGCGGCCTCGCAGATCTTGTCGAACAGGGTCCGTGCGTCGACCGTCTCTACGACCGAACCGTCTGTGCGGGCCCGCAGACCGAATTCTTCCTTCGCCTCGACGGAGCGCATGAACTCGTCTGAAACGCGGATCGAGTTGTTAGCGTTCTGGTACTGGACGCTGTGAATGTCCTTTCCACCAAGGTCCATATCGAATCCAGCGTCGCGCAGTGCGCGGATCTTCTCCTCCTCGCGCCACTTGGTCTCAACGAACTCCTCGACATCTGGGTGGTCAACGTCAAGCACGACCATCTTCGCTGCCCGTCGAGTTGCACCACCGGACTTGATGGTGCCGGCCGATGCATCCGCACCGCGCATGAAGGAAACGGGTCCACTCGCGGTACCGCCCGAGGAACGCAGAAGTTCCTTACTTGAACGGATCCGGGAAATGTTCAGTCCGGCACCGGAACCGCCCTTGAAGATCAAACCCTCTTCGCGATACCAGTTCAGGATCGAATCCATCGTGTCGTCGACCGCAAGAATGAAGCAGGCGGAAACCTGTTGCGGCGAGTTGGTGCCGACGTTGAACCACACGGGTGAGTTGAACGAGAAGACCTGATGCAGCAGCATCCACGTGAGCTCATGTTCGAAGATCTCAGCGTCGGCTGGCGTTGCGAAATAGCCGTTCTCACTACCGGAGCGAACGTAGGTCAGCACAACGCGATCGATGAGCTTCTTGAGGCTGTTTTCCCGGGTGTCGGTGCCAACGGCGCCACGGAAGTACTTCGTCGTAACGATGGTGGATGCGTTGACCGACCAATCCGTCGGGAACTCGACGCCCCGCTGTTCGAAGACATTTTCCCCGGTCTTCCAGTTGGTCTGAACGACGTCACGGCGTTCCCACTCAACGTCGTCATACGGGTGCACGCCGGGAGTAGTGAACAGTCGCTCAATCGTCAGTCCATCACGAGTCACCGAGATGTCTGACGTTCGCGAAGGCGAGGCCGAGGCCGACGGGCCGTGTCCTGCCGGGTCAGCAATTGATTCCGATACTCCGATGCCATCAGCCGGGGTTGAACGATCAGCCATCTTTCGTCTCCTTCAAGGGACCTTCTGCCATGCCTGGGGGTGGACAGTGGCGGACTACGTGTGAACTAGTTGGTTGTCTTCGTGGGGCGAACTTGCTCTGTCTTTTGAGGTTGAGGTGCAGGAACTACCAGTGCAATAGGCGTCGAGTCCGTGAGATCCGTTTGCGATTCACGTTCCATGCGCAGCAACGCAACCTCGGCCTCAAAGTCCTCCAGACTCTCGAAGCTGCGATACACCGAAGCAAAACGTAGGTACGCAACCTCATCGAGTTTGCGTAGAGGCCCGAGGATCGCCATGCCGACTTCGTGAGCAGGGATCTCCGGATTTCCAACGGCCCGCACGGCGTCCTCAACGGACTGCGCGAGCTTTGCGAGATCGTCCTCGCTGACTGGACGCCCCTGGCACGCTTTGCGAACGCCGGAGGCGACCTTCGCCCGACTGAAGGGTTCGAGTACTCCGCTTCGCTTCTGCACCTGTAACGCCGCAGTCTCGACCGTGGTGAATCGTCGAGAACATTCGGGACACTGACGTCGACGACGAATTGCCGCGCCATCGTCGGCAGTTCTGCTGTCTACGACACGGGAGTCGTCATTGTGGCAGTAGGGACAGTGCATCTCTAACCGCCTCCAACCCTCAAATTGACTGCGATTGGGGATAACAGTGGGGATTCTCTGAGGAGAACCTGTGTACCGCCATCCACAACCTGTGGACAAATTACATCAGTGTGAGCACTAGATGTGGTGGAAGATTAGGTCTACGGACACAAGATGGCAAGCGTTTTGAACTCAACCGTTCGGCTGAGGCCTCGTCACCTGAACCGTCTCCGCAGGTCAGAGCCGAAAACGCCAAGGAAAAGCGGAGTTCGCCGCGCGCGTGTCGCACGATTACTGGGTCGGAACCACGAGTTGTTGCCCAACCACGAGATCAGAACCCTTCAGGCCATTGGCCTTCCGCAGCTCTATCACCGCGCTGCGGGTGTCCAGTTGTGGCATGGACCGCTGCGCAACCGTCCATAGACTGTCCCCTTGGCGGACAGTCACCAACGACTGCGCGGGAGACTCTGAAGCGTCGTCGGAGGCCTGAGCGCTCAAGCCCGGCAGCAGCATGACCAGCACGGCCAATAGCACCGCGATTCCAACAACAACGGCGTTACGAGAAAGAAATCCAGTTGCCGACTGAGATCTGCCCCTGGTCACTGCCTGCGCACGCATCCTCGCCGCGCGCGCAGCGCGCGAGGAGGCTGGCAAACCTCTACCACCTCGAACGTCGGACGGCGGGTTCGGCCGCCTACCTAGTGGACGGACCCCACGGATGGCGCTTGAGCGATACACCCGCTGAGATGACTGACGAGAGTGCGCCCCCCACGCTGGGACTGTAACTGCCATTGTGGCCTCCTAAAGCCGATTCCGAACACGTGTTCGATTCGAACGCGTGTACTAGAAATAGCACGGCGCTCCGACATTTGGCGAGTCAATTTCGAACATATGTTTGATTACGGGCACATTTGTCGCTAGTGTCTGCCGCAGCAGGACCGCACTCACCCACTTGGAGGCAACGTGTCACGCGAAGCACATCCCACCGGCAAGCATCAGGACGGCCAGAAGGCACGGCGCACTGGCGCGGCCAGGTCAGCTGGTGCAATCGCCCAGGTGGAGCCGTCTGCCGGACGAACCCTCACGAGTCGCCAAACCCGGATCCTCGAGGTCATCCGGGAGGCAGTCGAGCAGCGGGGGTACCCGCCGAGTGTGCGCGAGATCGGCGATGCCGTCGGCCTGACAAGCCCATCAAGCGTCGCCCATCAGCTACGCGTTTTGGAACAGAAGGGGTATCTGCGACGTGACCCCAACCGTCCGCGCGCCCTTGAGGTGACCGACGGAGAAACCCGCAGTTCCCGACCACCCACCAATCGGGAGGCGTCCTCAGCCCCGTCAGCCTTGGTATCGGAAAACACCGCTCTCGTGCCGGTTCTCGGTCGAATCGCTGCGGGTGGACCAATCCTGGCCGAGGAATCAGTTGAGACCGTCTTTCCACTCCCCCGCGAACTCACCGGACAAGGTGAGCTCTTCTTGCTGCACGTCGTCGGCGACTCGATGATCGATGCCGCGATCTGCGATGGCGACTTCGTCGTCGTTCGCAAGCAAGACAATGCCGAACAGGGCGAGATTGTCGCCGCGCTGTTGGGTGACGAGGCAACGGTGAAGACGTTCAAGAAGCGGGACGGGCACATCTGGCTTATGCCACACAACCCGAATTACGCACCAATTCCCGGCGACGACGCACGGATCCTTGGCAAAGTGGTGTCAGTCCTGCGACGGGTCTAGCACCGCAGCCGACTCAAGTTGGATTGCAAGTTGGGGATCGACCCGGGCATGAACGCGGGTGCCAACCTCACCATGGGTGATCTCAATGATGTCGGCTTCGCGATGCACTTGGGCGACGAGTTGAGCCTGGTCGTAACCGATCACGACATCAACTTCGACTGAAGGCCTTGGGAGGTCGTCCTCAATCGCACGCAGGAGATCATCGATGCCCTCCCCTGTGAGGGCCGACACCGCAACAACGTGACGATGGCTACGTCGGATGTCTGCCAGCACCTCCGGATCAGCCACATCGCATTTGTTGACAACGATGAGCTCCGGAACGTCAGCAGCGCCTACTTCATCAAGCACATCACGAACTGCCGCAATCTGTTCTGCGGGCGCGTCAGACGCGCCATCGACGACATGCAGCAGGAGATCTGCCTCGGCTGCCTCTTCAACGGTGCTGCGAAACGATTCCACCAATTGGTGGGGAAGATGGCGAACAAAGCCGACAGTGTCCGACAGCGTGAACTCACGGCCACTTGGGGTGCGTGCCCTGCGAACGGTCGGATCAACAGTCGCGAACAGTTCGTCTTGAACGAGAACCCCAGCACGAGTCAAACGATTCAGCAGGCTCGACTTTCCTGCGTTCGTGTAGCCGACGATCGTCACCGAGGGAATCTTGGAACGCCTGCGCGATGCTCTGGAGACTTCGCGCGCAGTACCCATCGCCGCGAGTTCACGTCGCAGCTTGGCAATCCTTGCGCGAATCCGGCGTCTGTCCGTTTCAATCTTCGTCTCGCCGGGACCTCGCGTCCCGATGCCACCCGCTTGTCGACTCATCGCGTCGCCCCAGCCTCGCAGGCGGGGGAGCATGTAGTTCATCTGCGCCAGAGCGACCTGCGCTTTGCCTTCCCGACTGCGCGCGTGCTGCGCGAAGATGTCCAGGATCAACCACGTTCGGTCCACAACCTTGACTTTGAGGACCTTCTCCAACTGCTGGAGCTGCCCGGGAGTTAGCTCCCCGTCACAGATCACCGTGTCGGCGCCCAACGCTGCCACGGATTGCCTCAGCTCAGCTGCCTTGCCCGATCCCACGAAGGTTGCGGGGTCCGGCTTGTCCCGACGTTGCACGAATGCTTCGAGTACCTGCGATCCCGCGGTTTCAGCGAGGCGCGCCAATTCCGCGAGCGAGCGCTGCGCTTGCTCAGCTGTCCCCGTGGTCCAGACCCCAACCAAGATGACCTGTTCAAGGCGAAGTTGCCGGTATTCAACCTCGGAAATGTCCTCAAGTTCAGTCGACAATCCGGCAACGCGGCGTAGCGCGTCACGTTCCTCACGTTCAGTCGCGACTGATTCGTCGAACTTGTCCGCACTAACCGTCGCGGGTCCGCTCGATCGGCTAGTCACGTCAGTTGGTCGAGGCGACGGCCGCGCCAAGCTCAGCACCTTCAGCCTTGTCCGGGAACGCTGCGGCCACCGCGCGGTCAAGCAGCGTCGCAAACTCGGCCCGATCGCCCAATTCCAGAGTGAGCCAACTCGTCGTCATCATGCGATCGGTCTTACGTTCGGCGTCTGCCCGTGCCGACGCAACGAAGTCGTAGCGATCGTCGTCAATCTCAATGTCGGTCCAGCCAAAGAACGAGGCGTTTGCCGCACCACCCGGTCCCGAAACGATCGCCTCCCGTGGCGTGAGACCCGACGCCATCACCGCTGCCAGGTGCATCGCACCTCGCAGTTCACGCAACGTCGTCATAAGTTGCGCGACCCGTGCAGGAGCGTCCTCAGCCCTGGGAAGGCTCCGCCAACCAGCAAACAGCGGGGCGCCAATTGACGGAGTCCTGTCCACCACATGGCCCGCCAATTCAGCCAGCCGTTCCACATGATCAAAATTGGTCAGATGTTGGCGGCCCCACGCGTGGCAGGCCTGCAGGTAGACCTCGACCGCGAGGGTGAGATCGACTTCGCGGGCTTCACTCCATGCTTTCTCGACGAACGTGTCTGGGAAGAAGCCGCAGACTGCAGTCACCACATCGGCTTCAACTGGGCCTAGCACACCACATCGGCCGACAAAGTAGGTCGGCCATCCGCGTAGCCCCAGATCCTTACTGGCCTGCTTAGCCTGGGCAGACAGGAAGAATGCGCCTCCGAGACTGCCTACCCCGCCGCGCACGCGGGCGGCGTAAGCGACGTCATCGTCTGCCGCAAAGATTTCGGTCATCCGGCATTCTCCCACCAGTTCTCGTCGAATGTCCCCCGCGCGACCAACTCCGTTGGTCCAACGAGGTCTATTCGACCATCGGCAGCGTGTTTGACCAACAGCCGACCTCCCCGGACATCCACCACGGACGTCGTCGGCTGATCCACGTGATGGCGCTTGCGTAGCGAGAGCGACACGGCGCAGGCCCCCGTTCCGCACGAAAGAGTCTCACCGACGCCCCGCTCATGAACCCTGACCTCGGCGTGAAGATGCCCGTCGCTGGACAGGTCTCGCACGAACTCGACGTTCTGGCCTGTTGGGAATCGTCCGGCATCTTCCACGAGTGGCTCTGCCAGCGGCTGCTCAAGATCGTCAAGGTCGTCCACGAACACAACCGCGTGCGGATTTGGTAGCCACCAAGCGTCCGCCGCAATCTGCCGGTCGCCGAACCCGACCGTTGGGTCGGGGCCGTCGATGCCCTGTCTTGGCCTTCCCATGTCAACGCTGACATTGCGATCAGGCATGATCTCAACCTGATGTTCCCCGGCGCGGGTGGCGATGACGAAGGAGTTGGCCGATTCCCAACCCTCGTCGCGAAGAAAACGGGCGAACACCCTGGCGCCGTTGCCACACATCTCCGCAATTGAGCCGTCTGCATTGCGGTAGTCCATGAACCATTTTGCGGTTTGCGTTGAGTCGGCGACCTCGGAGCTTGCGACGGGTATAACCCGAAGCAGACCATCAGCGCCGATACCTGCCCGGCGGTCGCAGATCGCCGCCACCTGTGATGCGGAAACTTGAAGTTCGGCGGTCGCGTCAGGAAGGATCACGAAGTCGTTCTGCGTTCCGTGACCCTTCACGAAAGAGACAGCGCGCGCGTCAGCCATTCGCTCAGCGTACGCATGGGCGCTGTCGTTCGGTCAGCCGATTAGCGAAAGTGCGGTTGGAAGCACATCGTCGGCATCGGTATGCGCCCCCTCCAAATCGAGCCACCTGATGCGCTGGTCCCGGTCGAACCATGAATGCTGTCTTCGGACGAAGCGTCGAGTCGCCGCAGTCGCGAACTGCTTGGCCTCCTGCTCAGTGATCTCACCCGCAAGATACGCCGCGATCTGCGAGTACCCCAGCGCCCGAGAAGCAGTAGGCGCCTGTGCGAGTCCTCGCTTCAACAGACCTCGCACCTCCTCCACCCAACCCTGGCGCCACATGCCCTCAACTCGGTCTCCGATGAGCTGGTCGAGTTCTTCCCTGGAACGCCGCAGCCCGATCCGAACCGTCGGTAAGAAGGACTCAGGAACGCCGAGGCCCGCGTTGTAGGGCTCACCGGTCAGTTCGATCACTTCCAGCGCGCGAACGATCCGTCGTCCGTTGCGAGGCTCCATCCGTGCCGCCGCCTCCGGATCCCTTGCTGCGAGCAACGAATGCAGGGCTTCGGGCCCGATCCGATCCAACTCCGCTTCCCACTGCTGACGGACAATCGGGTCAGTACCTGGGAACTCCAAACGATCCACGGCTGCATTGATGTAAAGACCTGAACCGCCGACCAAGATCGGCACGTGGCCGCGGGCCTGGATCTGGGAGATGGCGGTGCGGGCAAGGCGTTGATACTCGGCGACCGTCGCCATGTGGTCGAGGCCCCACACGTCAATCAGGTGGTGGGCAATACCCTGGCGCTTCGCCTCCGGAAGCTTCGCCGTTCCAATGTCCATACCGCGGTAAAGCTGCATCGAATCAGCGTTGACTACCTCTCCGTTGATGGCGTGTGCGAGAGCCAGCGACATGTCCGTTTTGCCGACCCCAGTGGGTCCGAGTACCACCAAGACGTTGTCCGTCTGAGGTCGCCCGGCGTCTGTGTTCACGGGCCAATCTGAGCACACCGCGAGGTGTCCACCGACCGCGTGGGCTAGCGTCGCGGGGTGATCAGTGCAATCGGGTTTGCTCCCCACCCCCCACTCCTTATTCCGGAGATCGCCAGTGGTGCTGCCCCCGAACTCGACGATCTACGTGCAGCGTGCGATCGAATGTTGGTCCGCGTGCTTCGTAATGCCGATGAATTGCTCATCGTTGGCTCGGCCCAAGGCATCGCGATCGGGAGATGGCTGGCGGACCGTGCACCAACGCATCGACCGACCCAAGTGCACGTAGTCGAGGATGACCTCGACGCCCTTTCGACGCTACGCAACGCCTCCTGCGCCACGGCGACGACCGCGGTTCTCGCGATGGGTGACGGATCAGCCTGCCGGACTGAGAAAGCGCCGGGGTATCTGGATGACCGCGCGTTCCCGTTCGATGATCGAATTGGAGCAGCGCTGAGTGACGCTAACGCAGCCGCGCTGATGCACTTCGACCAGCAGGAAGCCCAGGAACTGCTCGTCGCTGGTCGCCTGGTCTGGCCCGCCGTCGCGCAGGTTGTGGCCGAGGACGGGAGACCCTGGACCGGTGATCTGATGCATCGGGCAGATCCCTATGGGGTCAGCTACTTCGTTGCCCTATGGGAGCCCGTTAGCTGACCGAAAGGTCACCGCGTCAGCGCGAGGAAACAGGAAGGCCCGGCATTCCCAAGACCACCGGTCCCGCCGTTTCACCCGTTCCGCACGACGACTGCCAGGCATCTCCCCCGCGGGTGCGTTCAATACTGATGGGCTCGGCGTCCGCGACGAGGTGATGCGGCGCCGCGTACGTGACAGTTGTCGTGACCAGATCGCCTGGCCTGGGATCCAACGCTGCGGGTGCGAAGTGCACAAGTCGGTTGTCGCGGGCTCGGCCACTAAGTCGTAGGGTCTGGGAATCCTTCTTGCCTTCGCCTTCGGCGACCATCACCTCGACTTGCGTACCCTCAAGCTTGCGATTCTCCTCCCAAGCGATCGCGTTCACGCGTTCCACCAGTCGGTTGTACCGGGCTGTTACGACGTCTGCCGGAACTTGGTTCGGCATCTGCGCCGCGGGGGTTCCAGGTCGCTTGGAGTACTGGAAAGTGAATGCACTGGAGAACCGTGCCTGCTCGACAACATCAAGGGTCGCCTGGAAGTCCTTCTCGGTTTCGCCAGGGAAGCCGACAATGATGTCGGTGGTGATCGCCGCGTACGGAATCCTTTGCCGCACCCGTTCGATGATCCCGAGGTAGCGCTGCGCCCGATAGCTGCGTCGCATGCTCGCGAGCACCGCGTCGCTACCCGACTGCAGTGGCATATGCAAGGACGGCATGACGTTGGCAGTCTCGGCCATCGCGTCGATGACGTCGTCAGTGAAGTCCCGCGGGTGCGGGCTTGTGAAACGCACCCGGCGTAAGCCATCGATGTCACCGCAGGCACGAAGCAACTTGGCGAAGGCCTGACGATCTCCAAATTCGACGCCGTACGCGTTGACGTTCTGTCCAAGTAGCGTTACTTCTTCAACCCCGTCAGCCACCAAGGCCTCGACCTCGGCAAGCACATCACCGGGGCGCCGATCGCGCTCCTTGCCCCTCAGGTTCGGAACGATGCAGAAGGTGCAGGTGTTGTTGCAACCAACTGAAATCGCCACCCACGCCGCGTAGGCCGAGTCCCTGCGAGCAGGCAGAACGGAAGGAAATTGCTCAAGGTATTCGACGACCTCAACCTGGCTTTCCTGTTGCACACGCGCACGCTCAAGCAGCACCGGCAGCGACCCAACGTTGTGAGTGCCAAAAACCACGTCAACCCAGGGCGCGCGGCGAACGATCTCGTCTCGATCCTTCTGGGCCAGACAGCCACCAACAGCGATCTGCATCCCGGGACGCTCATCTTTGGCCGGGCGAAGGTGACCGAGATTTCCGTACAACCTGTTGTCAGCGTTCTCGCGAACCGCGCAAGTGTTGAACACAATGATGTCTGGGTCAGTTCCTTCACGAACCCGTTGGTGGCCCGCCTGCTCAAGTAGACCAGCAATGCGCTCGGAGTCATGCACGTTCATCTGGCACCCATAGGTGCGGACCTCATACGTGCGGGGCTCGGGACTCACTCGGTAAGAGTAAGCCTCACACCCAGGCGTCCTCTTCTGCACCTTCAGCAGCAAGCACGCGGTCGACGACCGCCGCAGCCACCGCACTGCTGTAACCGCGACGCATGAGTACTCCCATCAAGCGCTTGCGCTGTGTCGACTCGTCGTAGCGACTCATGGTTCGCAGCTTGCGTTCAGCCAAGTCAACCGCCGCACTGAACTCGTCTGCATCATCAATCTGCTCAAGGGCGATATCGATGTCCTGATCGCCAACGCCACGCTGACGCAACTCCTGCCGCAGTACCTTGCGACTGAGGCCGCGAGCGCTGTGACGTGACCTCACCCAGTCCTCGGCATAAGCGAGGTCGTCGATGAGTCCAACTTCGACGAACCGATCAAGTACCTCGCGCGCCACCTCATCGGGAACCAGCTTTTTGGCCAGGAGGTCGGACAGTTGCTTGCGCGTCCTGGCAGCCTGGTTGAGCGAACGCAGCACGATCGTCCGTGCAACGTCCGCTGGAATCGCATCTGGAATCTCGTCTGCTATCCCACCAGGCGGCTCAGCAACAGATCCTCGACTGGGTCGTCGACCTGACATGGCGACTACAGATCAATAGGTGCTGGTTCAGCCGGAAGGACCACATCGATTGGCGCATCCACATCGAGCTGAGGTCCAATTCCCAACTCTTCCTTGATGCGCTTCTCTATCTCATTGGCCAAGTCAGGGTTGTCCTTGAGGAAGTTGCGAGAGTTCTCCTTGCCCTGCCCGAGTTGATCGCCCTCGTATGTATACCAAGCACCAGACTTACGTACGAAACCGTGCTCAACGCCCATATCGATCAGGCTTCCCTCGCGCGAGATGCCTTCGCCGTAGACGATGTCGAACTCGGCCTGCTTGAACGGTGGTGCCATCTTGTTCTTGACAACCTTGACCCTGGTGCGCGATCCCACCGCGTCGGTTCCGTCCTTCAGCGTCTCAATGCGACGCACATCAAGGCGAATAGATGAGTAGAACTTCAATGCCTTGCCACCTGTTGTGGTCTCTGGGCTACCAAACATCACGCCGATCTTCTCGCGTAGTTGGTTAATGAAGATCGCTGTAGTACCTGACCCGCTAAGTGCGCCGGTCATCTTGCGAAGCGCCTGACTCATGAGTCGAGCCTGCAGTCCAACATGGCTGTCACCCATGTCCCCTTCAATCTCGGCGCGCGGCACCAAAGCCGCCACTGAGTCGATGACGAGGATGTCGAGCGCCCCCGAACGAACCAACATGTCGGCGATCTCCAACGCCTGCTCACCGGTATCCGGCTGACTGACCAGCAGGTTGTCGATGTCGACGCCAAGCTGCGCAGCGTAAACAGGATCGAGCGCGTGCTCAGCATCAATGAAGGCAGCAACTCCGCCTAGAGCCTGCGCTGACGCGATCGCATGTAGCGCAACCGTGGTCTTACCGGAAGACTCAGGGCCATAGATCTCGACTACTCGTCCACGCGGTAGCCCACCAATGCCAAGCGCCACATCAAGAGCAATCGCCCCGGTCGGGATGACCTCAACCGCCGGACGATCCTCGTCGCCTAGTCGCATGACCGACCCCTTGCCGAATTGCTTCTCAATCTGCGCGAGTGCTGAATCAAGCGCACTCTCGCGGTTGCCATGACGGAGGTTCGCGATGTCACGATTGCTGGCAGTACTGGTGCTACTCGACTTGGCCATGAGGTACCCCTCGGTCTTCAGGAGGGGCCAAACCCCTCGCGGTTGTGGTGTGTAGCTGACGCTAGCCACCGCGGCTGACATTCGTCGTGGATGTTCGAACCCCTGGGGATATCGAGCAGTCTCCACAATCGAGATGCCGTCGCGGGACACAGTAGACCGAACATGTGTTCGAACGCGCACCAGACACGCCGAAATGCGAAGTCTTTGGCGAATTTTCAGTCGGGTGGCGGCTTCCGATACCTCAGCCACGACCCGATGAACACCGCCATCGCAATGAGTAAGCCGAGTTCAACCCAGTAGAAGATCGCGACGTCGATCCATGCGCCAATCGGTGGAGACCCCGGCATGTTCGTGCGCAGTGGTACCAGTGCAAACAGCAGAGCGGCGAACCAGCCGGCCATTGTGGCCTCGATTGGCCGTCGCTTGCGGGCAACTGATCGCGCAACCAATGCGGCAAGAACCGCCGTCACCACCATCAGCGTCAGCACCACCACAACGAATGCGAGCACCCCTCCGCCGCGCTTGATGTTCATGTGAAGCATCAGGGTGTCACCGGGGACGGCGTTGCCAATGGGCTGTTCGGAGATTGAGAAGTTCCACTTCTCTGTCCAGCCCTGCAATCCGGTCGATGGGTAGACCCCAATCGAAATCCGAGTCGGCAGTGTCTGCCCGTCTGGGCCAAGTTCCGTGACCGAGAGCAGCGGAGCCGGATTGCTGAGCGCTACGTCGTACGGGTCGTCGATGGCGTTCGCCTTGTCGACATCGGAGGGCCAGCCGTACTCGTAGTGATCAAACGGGTAGGTGTTGGGGTTTCCCTCAACGAACATGATTAACTCGGACGTTCCGCCTACTGGGGTGCCCGCTGGGATGTCTCGGGTGACCTGCCCACCCGCCTGGTAGCGAACTGTTATGCGGATGTTCCGAGCGAACGACCCATCGGCTTCGTCATAGAACGAACCTTGCGGATTTATGAACATCCGCAAAGTCATTTGACCCTTGGCGGGGTCAATTGCGACGAGGTCGAAAGCGAAGTTGAGTCCGGCTGTCTTTTCGTTCACCGGCGGTGGCCCGTTATCGACCTTGCTCTGCCCCGCCTCGGAATACGCCGCAAGCGATAACAGATAGACAAGTCCGAGCAGAACGGCGACAACCACGGCTGTCCACTGACGCCAGCCGCGCCGCGCGCGCACTGGCCGGCCAGTGCCGCTGGGCGCTTCGGACGTACTCATACTGGAGAAAATAGGCCCTCCGTGGGGCGTTCAGCGCGCTGAGGGGGGAAGTTCAAGTTCGCGATGAACCGCGCGCCAGACGACCTTCGCATCAAATCCGGCAGCCAGGGCCTCAACAACCGTCCTGCCGCCGAGACCGTCAATCACATAGTCGCGAGCCCACGATTCGGCGTAGCCGGGGCCAAGCGCCACCGTCATTCGATGCCAGAACTCCGTCAGACGCATGGGCAAGAGTGTGCAACGCTGCCCCTGGAGCGAATGAGCGAGGATAGGTAGATGCCAGCGAGTGTGCCCGACCGAGACCCAATGGCGGGTTTCTCTGCACTCACCCAGGACTGGTTCGCAGGCGCGTTTGAGCGACCAACACACGCGCAATCCGGGGCGTGGGCCTCCATCAAGGCAGGCAGACACACGCTCGTAGTGGCTCCGACTGGTTCGGGCAAGACGCTGGCTGCGTTCCTCGCCGCGCTGGACACACTCGCCATTGACCCACCACCGGCGAACAAGAAGACTCGCTGCCGTGTCTTGTACGTTTCGCCGCTCAAGGCATTGGCCGCCGACGTGGAGCGGAACCTGCGAAGCCCCCTCGTGGGCCTGCAGCGGGAGGCGCAACGCGCGGGCCAACCCACCCCGGATGTCAGAGTCGCAATTCGCACCGGCGACACCCCCACCGACGAGCGACGCAGGCAAGCGAACTCGCCTCCGGACATCCTCATCACCACACCGGAATCGCTCTTCCTCCTGCTGACCAGCCAAGCGCGCGAGAGCCTTCGGGGCGTCGAGACCGTCATCATTGACGAGATCCACGCAGTAGCTGGGACCAAGCGGGGCACGCATCTGGCAGTCTCACTTGAGCGCCTCGACGCGCTGCTGCCGAAGCGCGCACAGCGCATCGGACTTTCCGCAACAGTGGACCCAGTCGAAGAGGTCGCGCTCTTCCTCGGCGGTTCGCAACCCGTCGAGATCGTCAATCCTGTGAGCCAGAAGGAAATCGACGTCAGCGTCGTGGTTCCGGTGGACGACCTGGCCGCACCGAGCCCAACACCTCCCACTGACCCACATTCGGAAATCCTCGACGGAGCCCAGCCAGACCAATACTCGATTTGGCCGCACGTTGAAAACCGCATCGTCGACCTGATCGAGACCCACACATCGACGCTGGTGTTCGCGAACTCGCGTCGGCTCGCAGAGCGCCTAACCGCACGCATCAACGAGATCGCTGCCGAACGCCGGGCGATCGAGCTGGTTCGAAGTTCAGCCCCCGCCCAGCTCATGGCACAGGCAGGGTCATCCGCTGGCGCACCGGCGGCGATTGCCCGGGCGCACCACGGATCGGTCAGCAAGGAACAGCGCGCACTCATCGAGGACGACCTCAAGGCCGGCCGCATCCCCGCCGTGGTCGCAACGAGCAGCCTGGAACTCGGAATCGACATGGGTGCTATCGATCTTGTCGTCCAAGTAGAGGCGCCACCCACGGTTGCGAGCGCGCTGCAGCGAGTCGGACGCGCTGGGCACCAAGTGGGCGAAGTCAGTCGAGCGGCCATCTTCCCGAAACATCGGGGCGACCTGCTCGCCTGCGCGGTGGTGGCTGATCTCATGCAGCGGCGCCAGATCGAGGCGACGCGCATGCCCCGCAATCCCCTCGACGTGCTCGCCCAACAGATCGTCGCTATTGTCAGCATCGATGACGACGTGAACACCGATGAGCTGTTCGCCATGCTCCGCAGATCGGCGCCCTACGCTGCGCTGCCTACGTCAGCGTTCGAGGCGGTGCTCGACATGCTGGCCGGTCGCTACCCGGCAGAGGGATTCGCAGAACTGAGACCCCGCGTCATCTGGGACCGGACCACCAACTCGTTGCGCAGCCGCCCTGGGGCACAGCGCCTCGCTGTGACCTCCGGCGGAACTATCCCCGACCGCGGGCTATTCGGGGTATTCATGGTCGGCGAAAAGGCCTCACGTGTTGGGGAGCTTGATGAGGAGATGGTTTATGAATCGAGGGTTGGAGACGTCTTCGCCCTCGGTGCCACCAGTTGGAGAATCGAGGACATCACGCATGATCGCGTCCTCGTGTCTCCGGCGCCAGGTCAACCCGGGAAACTCCCCTTCTGGCACGGCGATTCCCTGGGGCGCCCAATCGAGGTTGGTCGAGCGGTTGGTCAACTCTGCCGCGCAATTGCAGGCGATTCCTCAAGTGAGTCTGCCCGCCTTCTGGCCGACAGCGGGCTCGACGAGAAAGCCGCGGACAACCTCATCCGCTATGTCAAGGAGCAGCAGGCGGCAGCCGGGCACGTACCAACCGATCGCACGCTTGTCATCGAACGATTCCGCGATGAACTTGGCGATTGGCGCGTCGTGGTGCACTCCCCGTTTGGGGCTCGAGTGCACGCGCCCTGGGCACTCGCGATTGGCTCGCGCATCCGGGAGATCACCGGCCTTGACGCGCAGATCATGCACGCTGACGATGGCATCGTGTTGCGTATCCCGGACACCGACGATGACTCCGCTGTGCAAGCAGCGATCGACGCGGTATTCCTCGACCCGGACGACGTTGCCTCGCTGGTAACGGCCGCCCTCGGCGGCTCTGCATTGTTTGCCAGCCGGTTCCGAGAGTGCGCGGCGCGAGCACTGCTGCTACCTCGTCGAGACCCCGGCAAACGCACCCCGCTGTGGCAGCAGCGTCAGCGGAGTGCGGCACTGCTGACAGTGGCGTCGCAGTACCCATCGTTCCCGATTGTGATCGAGACGGTTCGCGAATGCCTGCAGGACGTCTATGACGTACCCGCTCTCATTGAGCTCATGCGAACGATCCAGAGTCGCTCGATCAACGTGGTCTCCACGACCACCGCCGCCCCTAGCCCGTTCGCCCGGACCCTGCTGTTCTCGTACGTGGCGGCGTTCCTCTATGAGGGCGACTCCCCATTGGCCGAGCGGCGAGCGGCGGCGCTGGCGCTCGATAACGAGCTACTCGCTGAACTCATCGGTTACATCGAGTTGCGCGAGCTGCTGTCCGAAGAGGCCATGGCCGACGTGGAGTCGCAGATCGGCTACCTGACCGGTGATCGCCAGGCGAACAGCGCTGAACAAGCTGCTGACCTGCTGCGAGTCCTGGGACCCCAGAACACGCAGGAGTGGCTGCGACGTGGCGTTCGACGCGACTGGCTCACGCAGCTCATCTCAGAGCGTCGGGCAATAGAGGTACGCATCAGCAACGAGTTTCGGATCGCCGCCATCGAGGACGCGGGGCGCCTACGTGATGCGCTGGGCACGGCGCTTCCGGTTGGAATTCCGGATGCCTTCCTGGAAGTGCACGAGGATCCGCTCAGCGATGTTGTCGCGCGCTATGCGCGCACTCATGGGCCCTTCACTGCTCGTCAGGCGGCCGAACACTTCGGGCTTGGCGTATCCGTCGTTGAGCTCGCACTGTCACGACTCAGTGCCAGAGGGCAGGTCGTCAGTGGTGAGTTTCGCCCCGGAGGCAGCGGTTCGGAATGGTGCGATTCAGAGGTACTCAGGCGCATTCGCCGACGCTCAATAGCCGCACTGCGCCAAGAGGTGGAGGCGGTCACCCCTGCGGCACTTGGCCTGTTCCTACCCGAATGGAGCGGCATCACTAGTGCTCGCACCGGCACGGACGCCGTGTTGACCGCCATCGATGCGCTAGCCGGTGCTCCGCTCCCGGCATCTGCACTTGAGAAGACAATCCTGCCTGCCCGGGTCAGCAACTACCTGCCCCACATGCTTGACGAACTAACCAGCGCCGGCGAGGTGGTTTGGTGCGGACGCGGCCGACTCGCGGGCAACGACGGTTGGATCAGCTTGGCTCCCGCAGACACCGCCGACTTGCTGCTACCAGACCCCACCCAAGACGAACTCGGGGCTACCCCAGAAGCCGTCCTCGCGACCCTCGGCGGTGGAGGCAGCTGGCTCTTTCGGGAGATCGCGGATCGGTGCGACGGAACGCGTGAAAGCGAATTGTCTGATGCCCTGTGGGATCTCCTGTGGTCCGGACACGTGACGGCGGACTCGCTCGCACCGTTGCGTGCGATGCTGGCGGGTGGATCCGGCCGCACCAGTTCGATGCGTCCACGACGGCCGAGGCTCCCCGGCGGTGTCGGCGGCACGAGGGCGGCTCGTCTGAGTCGTGCCAACGCTGTGACCCGATCGGGGTCCGCCACGACCACGGGACGCTGGTCGGCGCGGCGGGCGTCGGGGAGAAATCCCACCGAGAGGGCAGCAGCCATGGCGAATGCCCTGCTCGATCGCTACGGAATTGTGACTCGAGGCGCGGTCGCGGCCGAGGGAATACCCGGTGGATTCGCAGGGGTCTATCGGGTGCTTTCCGCGCTGGAGGACGCCGGAACGACGCGGCGAGGCTACTTCGTTGAAGGCCTCGGCGCGGCGCAGTTTGCCTCACCTGGAGCAGTTGACCAGCTGCGACTGCAGGCTCGCAAGCTCAGCGACTCAGCGGCGGAAGAGGTCGTAGTGCTGAGCGCCTGCGATCCGGCGAATCCGTATGGCGCCAGCTTGCCCTGGCCACCATCAGCAGCAGATCAAACCGTCGGGCACCGTCCCGGACGCAAAGCAGGATCGTTGGTCGTACTCCACAACGGTCGGCTCGCGCTGTACATCGAGCGTGGTGGAAAGACCGTGCTCGGTTTCTCCGACGATGCGCAAGAGCTGAAGTCGGCCTTCGACACGGTGGCTATTGACGTTCGCAGGCGGAGGATTGGTGCGTTGACGATCCAGCGCTACAACGGCACTCCAGTGGGTACGAGCGAAGCAGCGACTCAGATGGAAGCCGCTGGCTTCACGCTAACGCCGCGCGGAATGCGAGTTCGACCAAACTAGGCAGCACTGGTGACAGTTTGCTTGGTGTCCAACCGCAGAAACTCGACGGCTTCACGATCGGCAACCTTCGTGCTCACCGACTGCAGAACCGACGAGAGAGGCACGTCCAATGCACCACAGATTGCTGCCAACAGCTCGCTTGATGCTTCCTTCTGACCCCGCTCAACCTCGGACAGATAGCCCAGGGAGACACGGGCCTCAGCGGAGACTTCACGCAACGTCCGGCCCTGGTCAAGGCGTTCACGCCGAAGTTCGTCGCCGATCACGCTGCGAAGAACGATCATCTTGCCCCCTTCATTGCCCGACGAAGCCAAAGGTACCTTGTCCACCCACATGAGCGCGCCGTTCAATCTGCGCCTGTGCCGACAGACTGGTGTTCGTCGGTGTTGTTGGCAACAACGCCTCCGGTTTCGCTCTCATTCCCGAGAATCAGCAGAATTCCCCGACACCGTTCCGCTTTCTATGACGCGAGCTCGCCCACGAGCAGATCCAGCGCGGCCGCGACGGCCAGCGATCGAATGCGTTCACGGTCACCATGAAGGCTGAGTTTGCGTGCAGACCCGGCCTCACGTGCTTGAGACCACACCGCGACGAAGACGGTCCCCACCGGAACTCCATTCTGTTCCGCTGGGCCCGCCACCCCCGTGGTTGCGATCCCGATATCGCTTCCGCAGGCCTTGCACGCCCCTGCTGCCATCTGCCGGGCCACCCGCTCATCAACTGGACCGGTCTCACTGAGCAGCACACTGTCTACGCCGAGTAACGAGGACTTGAGCGTTGTCGCATAACTCACGATCCCCCCGAGAAAGCAGGCAGACGACCCGGGGACCGACGTCAGTGAAGCGGCCACCAGTCCACCGGTGAGACTCTCCGCCGTCGCGACGGTCAGGTCCGCGTCGGTCAACAAGGCAATCGCGGCGGTCGCGAGTTCGCTGACGTCGGGTGAATCGACGGGCATGTCAGGAACCCAGCGTTCCCCGGTACGCCAGACAGTCAGCCAGGGTTGGTAGCTGCCCAGTCTCCTGCGCGGTCGCGAAGGTCATGGCCTGCTCATCCTTGGGCGAGAGCCGAGGCACCAGTTCAGTCGGCCACGCGATAGCCAAATCGGGGTCCAAGGGGTTGATTGCACGTTCGCGCGCGGGGTTGTAGCCCTCACTGCATAGATACATGACCGTCGCGGACTCCGATAATGCGACGAAGCCGTGACCGAGTCCTTCCGACACATAGAGCGCGGCACGATTCTGTTCGTTGAGTTCGACGCTCTGCCAGCGTCCAAGGGTGGGAGAACCCAGCCGAATGTCGACAACCACGTCCATGACGGCGCCAGCCACACACGTCACATACTTCGCCTGGCTCGGCGGAACATCGGCAAAGTGAATGCCGCGAACGACTCCTTGAGCCGACTGAGAAACATTGGCCTGCTTCAACCCAAAGTCATGGCCAAGGGTGTCAGCGAACACGTCGGATTTGAAAAACTCGAGGAACACCCCGCGTTCGTCCGCGTGCTGCACCGGGGTGAATACAAACGCACCTGCAATCTCAAGTTCAACTGCATCCATTCCGTGCAACTCCTTCCTGATAGGTCCCATCACACTTCAGCAAATTGAACAGCGTCAGCTACTGCTGCGCGAGCAGCCCCGCGAGGTAGTCGCCGTACCCGCTTTTTCGAAGCGGTTGAGCAATGTCGGCCAGTTGCGCGGAGTCAATGAATCCTTGACGCCACGCGATCTCCTCAATACAACCGATCTTCAGGCCTTGACGTTGTTCCACGACCCGCACGAACTCACCAGCTGCCATCAGCGACTCGACAGTTCCCGTGTCCAGCCAAGCTGTACCGCGCTCCAGCACCGAAACCGTTAGCTGACCGTTCTTGAGGTAATGGTCATTGACGGCCGTAATCTCAAGTTCGCCTCGAGCGCTCGGTGTGATCGATTTGGCTACTTCCACGACACTACCGTCGTAGAAGTAGAGGCCCGGGACGGCGTAGTTACTCCGAGGCTTCGCTGGCTTCTCCTCGATCGACAGCGCCTTGCCTTCCGCGTCGAATTCCACGACGCCGTACGCCGAGGGCTCGCTTACGTAGTAGGCGAAAATCCGTCCCCCAACAACCTCAGTGCTGGACCGAAGTGCGGTGCCGAGGCCCGTGCCGAAGAAGATGTTGTCGCCGAGTACGAGCGCAGCAGACTCACCGGCCAAGAAGTCCTCTCCGATGAGAAACGCCTGCGCAAGACCATCAGGACTCGGCTGAACCGCGTATTGCAGGTTCATCCCCACTCGCGAACCGTCGCCGAGCAAGCGGGTGAACGACTCCTGATCCTCCGCAGTGGTGATGATCAGAACGTCCCGCAGGCCCGCCATCATCAACATGGAGAGCGGGTAGTAGATCATCGGCTTGTCGTAGACCGGCAGAAGTTGCTTACTCGTTCCCTGGGTAATCGGGTGCAAGCGCGTTCCGGTGCCTCCGGCGAGAATGATTCCGCGCATGTGTTGCACCCTACTGGTTCGCTAACCCCGACACGGTCGCTGTCACTCGGAGGTGAGCAGTCCGTCCTGCCACGCCTCTTTGAGCGCGTCCTGCCACGAGCGCATGGGTTCGATTCCAACCTCGCGCCAGCGCTCATGCGCAAGGGTCGAGTTCGCGGGCCGATGCGCAGGCCGGGGGAACTGGTCAGTCGTGGTGGGCGTGATGCGATCGGGTTCGGCACCGAGCAACTCGAAGATCATGCGGGCAAACCCCCACCACGTCGTCTCGCCGCCATTAGTCGCGTGGTAAATCCCTGGCGGCACATCGCGGTCGACCGCCGCGACAATGCGTCCAGCCAGATCTCGCGCCCAGGTTGGCTGACCCCGTTGATCGTCGACAACGGCCAGCTCGCCGCGCTGCCGTTCAAGGCTTGCCATCGTCTTGACGAAGTTCGGGCCGTTCGCGCCGTAGAGCCAAGCCGTTCGCAACACCCAGCTGCCATCGGGCAGCGCTGCCCTAGTGGCCCACTCCCCCGCCAACTTGGTGCGCCCATAGGCAGACAGCGGGTTGGGCAGAGCGTCCTCGGCGTAAGGGAGGGCTGATTCACCGTCGAACACGTAGTCGGTCGAGATTTGAACCATGCGGTTGCCGTGCCGCCTGCATGAGGAGGCTAGATTCGAAGGACCCAGAGCGTTCACTCGAAATGCCGCCGCCTCGTGGGTTTCTGCCTCATCCACCGCTGTCCAGGCTGCGCAATTGACCACGATGTCGAAACCCTCGACCGCGCTGTCCGTGGAGACCGGGTCCGTGATGTCAACCTCCGGCAGATCCAAACCGATCACATCGCGACCAGTCAGCAGGTTGATCAACTCGGTTCCGAGCATTCCATTCGAGCCCACGACCAGCCACTTCAGGTCCCCAGTCATCGGTGCTCCTGACTCAGATTCGCACAACGACGGATCATCAAGCGCCTGCAGCCTTGAGCGGTTCCCACCATGAGCGGTTCGCCCGGTACCAGGCAACAGTGTCGTTCAGTCCTTCGGTGAAGGAGACCTCCGGCTTGTAGCCGAGTTCCTCACCGATCTTGCTGATGTCCACCGAATACCTCCGGTCGTGACCCTTGCGATCCTCCACATACTTGACGGCCGACCAGTCTGCATCGCATGCGTCAAGAAGCAGTCCGGTCAACTCCTTGTTGGTTAGTTCAGTGCCGCCACCGATGTTGTAGACCTCGCCGGATCTGCCGCCTGCGAGCACCATCGCAATCCCCCGGCAGTGATCATCAACGTGGAGCCAATCGCGGATATTGAGTCCATCGCCGTACAGCGGAACCTGAACCCCGTCCATCAGATTCGTGACGAAGAGCGGGATGACTTTCTCGGGAAATTGGTACGGCCCGTAGTTGTTTGAACAGCGAGTAATCACGACGTCGAGGCCATGGGTCCGTCCATACGCTCGCACAATCAGGTCGCTGCCGGCCTTTGACGCCGAGTACGGGGAGTTCGGCTCGAGTGGGTGAGTCTCGGGCCAACTACCGGCGTCAATCGAACCGTAGACCTCGTCCGTCGAGACATGAAGAAAACGCCCCACTGTGTGACGCCTCGCGCCTTCCAACAGGTTCTGAGTTCCGACAACGTTTGTCATGAGGAAGTCGGCCGCCCCGTCGATGGAGCGGTCCACGTGTGACTCAGCCGCGAAATGCACGATCGCGTCGGCACCTGGAAGCACCTCGTCGAGCAGCGCAGTGTCCAGGATGTTTCCATGCACAAATGTCAACAGCTCACTGTCAGAGACGGGGTCGAGGTTGGCCCGATTTCCCGCGTACGTAAGCGCATCGAGCACCACGACTGACGCCTCCGCCAGGTGCGGATACCGTCCACCGATCGCTTCGCGGACAAAATAAGACCCGATGAACCCGGCTCCACCGGTGACCACTATTCGCACGATTCCCACCTAGTTATCGCTGTTTCGGCCTGCCGATTGACCCAGTCCTGGGCAGACTCGCTGATGTCATCTGAATTTCAGCGTACCCACAATCGAGCTTTGGACCCGATCCTGGTGACGGATCTAACTTGGTGATTCGACGGGCTTTTCAGACCTCAGCTTGAGTGCACGAACCACGTAGTCAAGACCCGTAAGAACAGCAAGCACCAGTGCGATCGCCATCACCCAGGCCCGAGCCGAGGCAAGTACACCGGTGAGGGGAAGGAGGTAGAGGAAGATCGCAAGCAGTTCCGCGACGGTCTTCGCCTTGCCCCCGCGGCTTGCCGAAATCACACCGTGGCGAATAACCCAGAACCTCAGCAGGGTGACCCCGATCTCACGAACGAGAATCACAATGGTGATCCACCACGCCAACTCGTTGAGGTAGCTCAAGCCGATGAGGGCAACTCCGGTCAGTGCCTTATCGGCAATCGGATCTGCGACCTTGCCAAAAGTGGTGACCAGACCCTGCCTGCGGGCAAGCGCACCATCAGCGAAGTCGGTCACCGAGGCGACGGCAAAGATCACCGCCGCCACAGCTCGTGCCGTAGGTTGCGTTCCGTATCCAAAAAGCAGGATTCCGAACGGAATCACGAGCACCAGACGCAGCATGGTCAGGGCATTCGGCACGTTCCAAAGGCGAGAACCACTCGCTGGAGCACTCACGGGATCCGGCTTTGGGACGCGTTTGGCTCGCCCCGACGGTTTGACTGAACCTGGTTTCGTGGCTGCAGAGTCTCGGGGGTCCTGTGCAGGTTGAGACTGTGGCTCGCTCACTGCACAACCTCCTCCGCTATCAGGTCCACCCCCAATGCCTCGGTAACTCTGGCATGAATCAGCTCTCCAATGCTCAAACGACGTGCCGAACGCACTAGGACATCACCGTCCTCCGGCCCTTGGTGCGCGGCTCGGCCGACGCCGTTCCCGCCATCGTCGATTGCCTCTACCAGGACGTCGACCATCGAACCCACCCGCTCTTGCGCGCGCTGCGCGGTGACGTCTTCAATAAGGGTCGCCAAGAGCGCTCGGCGTTCCTCGATGGTTTCTGCGGGGACCTTGTCCGGCAAGTTGAGCGCCTCAGTCCCGTCTTCGTCTGAGTAGCTGAATACCCCGACGGCGTCGAGCCTTGCTTGGGCGAGGAAGTCCCGCAGGATCAGAAAATCCTCATCGGTCTCACCTGGAAATCCGACAATAACGTTTGTTCGGATCCCGGCCTCGGGAGCGAAATGGCGAATCGCGTCGACGAGTTCCAGGAATTCTGCACTGCCGCCAAAGCGCCGCATCCGTCGCAACACTGTGGGACTGGCATGCTGAAACGACAGATCGAAGTAGGGCGCAACGCCCGGCGACCGAGCAATGATCGAAACCAAATCCGGACGCATCTCCGCCGGCTGCAGGTAGGCCACGCGCACCCGCAGGTCTGGATGCAGAGCGCCGAGTTCCGGTAGGAGCGTTTCCAGCAGGCGCAGGTCCCCTAGGTCCTTTCCATACGACGTTGAGTTCTCACTCACTAGGTTCAGTTCGCGGACCCCTTCGGCAATCAACTGCTGTGCCTCAGCAAGCACGTCAGTGGGTCGCCGGGACACGAACGATCCCCGAAAGCTCGGGATGGCGCAGAAGGCGCACCGGCGATCACACCCCGACGCGATCTTCAGTGACTCGACGGGTCCATCATGAAGCCGTGCGCGCGCGCCGTGACCCGGCAGGGCTGGAGACGCCGCCGGACGCTCGACGGGGCTGATCGGCAATAGCTTCCGCCTATCACCGGGGGTGTGAGACTCAATTACCTCGCCAGCAACGACTGCTCGCAGGCGGGCACTTATGCTCGGATACTCATCAAAGCCCAGAACCGCGTCGGCTTCCGGCAAGGCGTCTGCAAGCTCGGTTCCATAGCGTTGCGCAAGGCAGCCCACGGCCACAACAGGACGCGTTTCGTCGGCGTAGTCGAGAACTGTGTCAATTGAATCCTTCTTGGCCGACTCAACAAAGCCACAGGTATTGACGATCACAGCGTCGGCCTCATCTGGATCTTCGACAAGCAACCAACCGTCCGATTTCAGGCGGGCAGCAAGTTCGTCGGAGTCCACGTCATTCCTCGCGCAGCCGAGCGTAACGACTGAAACGCGGTTACCGGACACGGTCTAAGACTAGGAGCACCGCGGCGCACTTCGGTCGGTAGGTCGGCCGCCCCTAGAACCGCATGGGCTTGTTACCTCGGCCAAAGGCTAGGAACGCAGATCGGAGAGCACGTCGGCGAGCGCATCGGGGCCCACCAGCACGTCGCGGGCCTTCGAACCTTCCGAGGGTCCGACTATTCCTCGCGACTCCATGAGATCCATCAACCGACCGGCCTTGGCGAATCCGACTTTGAGCTTGCGCTGCAGCATCGACGTCGATCCGAACTGGGTGGATACGACTAACTCCGCGGCCTGCAGAAGCAGGTCGAGGTCATCACCAATGTCCTCCGGCACCGCGTGGTGAATCGTTGCGGTGGCCAACACGTCTTCGCGATACTGCGGCGTCATCTGCTTCTTGCAGTGTTCGACGATTGCTCTGATTTCCGCCTCGGAGACAAACGCACCCTGCACCCGAATCGGCTTGCTCATGCCCATTGGGAGGAACAGACCGTCACCCTGGCCAACGAGCTTCTCAGCGCCCGGCTGATCAAGGATGACGCGACTGTCCGCCAAGCTTGATGTCGCGAACGCAAGGCGGCTCGGAACGTTTGCCTTGATCAGCCCGGTGACCACATCGACGCTTGGCCGCTGCGTCGCAAGGACTAGGTGAATGCCCGCCGCCCGCGCGAGCTGGGTAATCCGCACAACGGCGTCTTCAACATCGCGCGGTGCAACCATCATCAGGTCGGCGAGCTCGTCAACCACGACGAGCAGGTAGGGGTACGGCTTGATCTGGCGATCAACGCCCGGTGGGACCTTGACGTTTCCCGACCGAACCGCTTTGTTGAAGTCGTCGATGTGCCGGAAACCGAAGTCCGACAGATCGGTGTAGCGCAGCTCCATCTCCTTCACGACCCAGGCAAGCGCATCTGCCGCCTTCTTCGGGTTCGTGATGATGGGCGTAATGAGGTGCGGGACACCTTCGTAGATCGTCAGCTCGACGCGTTTGGGATCGACGAGGATCAGCCTCACGTCATCTGGTGTCGCACGAACAAGGATCGAAGTAATCAGGGAGTTGATGCAGCTGGATTTGCCTGCTCCGGTCGCTCCCGCGACCAACAGGTGGGGCATCTTTGCCAAGTTGGCGCAGACGAAACCCCCTTCGACGTCCTTCCCGAGACCCACCACCATCGGGTGGTGGCTGGACGTCGCCGCGTTGCTCCGGATGACATCACCCAGGCTGACGAGTTCACGGTCGGAATTCGGAATCTCAATTCCGATCGCCGACTTCCCGGGGATCGGCGAAAGAATGCGCACCTCGGCGCTGGCAACCGCATACGAGATGTTCTTGCTCAGCGCCGTAACCCGCTCAACCTTGACGCCCTGACCGAGTTCAACCTCGTACCTAGTGACTGTTGGACCGCGGGTGAATCCGGTGACGTGCGCATCGATTTCAAATTGATCCAGGACCCCGGTGAGGGCTTCAACGACGCGATCATTTGCCTTTGTCGCGGCCTTGGGCGCGGCCCCAGACTTGAGCTTTGCCATCCCTGGCAACTGATAGATGACATCACCAGACAGCGACAGTTGCTCCGGCTTTGGTTTGATGGCCGCGTCCGTCACGTCAGCCGTGACTGGAGCGAGGTCAGTTCGCGTTTCAGAAGCCGCTGCCGCCTCAACCAGTGAGACATCAGACGCCACGACAGCGGCAAATGGCTCGTTGCCGACAAGGTCAATCGCCTCATGGGTGGGAGTCTGCTTGCCAAATCCGAGCCTCGCGGCAAGCCCAGCGGTTCGTGACTGCTTGGCCTTCTTGACGTCCTCGCTCGGCTTAGCGGTGCGGCGTTCACGAGTTGCTTTGGTCGGCTTGAGCACCATCGTCTCGGCGGACGGATCGGCCTCGTCGGACTCGTCGTCCTCCTTCGGAGTCAGGTAGTCGCGGACCCGAGACACGAACTCCATCGGCGGGATCTGCAAAACCATTAGGACGCCAAGGCCCAGGACGACTAACGCAACGAGTCCGGTGAGCAGCGTGCCGAGCGCCGCCACCAGCGGTGCAGTGATGATCCAGCCGACCCAGCCTCCGGCTGACCGCATCGCGTTCGCGCCATCACTCGGTACTGGGGCTCCAGCCAAGCACTGCCAGAGCGCGCAGACCGCGAGTCCAATGACGACCCACCCCCACATCACTGCTCGGGGCATTCGCTCGCCGGGATAACGCAAGCTTCGCCAGGCTAGCCACAGCAGCACGAACGGAACGATCATGGTCAGAGCGCCGATCAACCCGGTGAGCGCGACACCCACCACAGCTCCGATTGGGCCCTTCAGGCCAAACCAGGCAACGGCAGCGACGACCACGGCGGCCACGACCAGCGCCAGCCCGGTACCGTCCCGACGCATACTCGGTGGGATGTCTTTTCCGGTGCCACCGAACGCCCGCACGAGCGAACCCAGACCTCGCGCGATAGCCATCCACGCAGCCCGCAGCGTCTTCGCAAGCGCCACCAACACCGCCATGAAAGGTCCTCGTCGGCGAGGCTTAGGTGCAGTGCGAGCAGCTCCCCGGGCCGCTGGGCGAGGAGTTGATTTGCGCGAAGCCTTACCCGATCGGTTTCCCGCAGGCCGCGAAGAACGACGCGCGCCGGACCCAGATGACGAACTGCGCGATCGCGATGACGTGGGCGTTCTAGTCCCCATGGTCTTGGAGCCTAACTGCGAAGTACGACCACCCCGCGCTGAAACGCGCCCGTGTCCCGTTCGAATGTATTGATTGGCGGCTACGCCTCAACGACAACGGGCACAATCATCGGCCGCCTTCGATGTTGCTCATTCACCCATTTGCCAACGGTGCGGCGCACGAGTTGTTGGAGTTGATAGGTGTCGGTGACCCCGTCACGCATCGCATCTTCCAACCGGGCGCACACCTTAGGGAGCACATCCTCGAAGACCTCGTCGGCTTCGGCGAATCCACGGGCCTGCACCTCAGGACCGGCGACGACCTTGCCGTCGACAACGTCAACCGCCACAAAGACCGAAACAAAACCCTCCTCGCTCAAGATTCTTCGGTCCTTGAGCATTCCCTCCGACAGGTCACCAACGCTGGAACCATCGACGAACACATACCCGCAGGGGACCCGACCGGCCACCTTGAGCTCACCGTCAACCAGGTCGATCACCGTGCCGTCTTCGGCCACGGCGACGTTGTTCGGATCGACTCCCGACTTGACGGCCAAACTGGCATTCGCGATCAGATGTCGGATCTCGCCGTGGATCGGCATTACGTTTTGGGGCTTGACAATGTTGTAAGCGTAGAGCAACTCCCCCGCTGCCGCGTGGCCCGAAACGTGCACCAGCGCGTTGCCAGTGTGGACGACGGTGGCACCCCACCGCGAGAGTCCGTTGATGACGCGGTTGATTGAGTTCTCGTTGCCAGGGATGACCGATGACGCAAGCACCACGGTGTCTCGCTCATGAATCCTGATCTTGTGGTCACGGTTCGCGATTCGGGCAAGCACAGCCATTGGCTCGCCCTGGGAACCTGTGCAGATGAGGACGACTTCATCGTCAGGCAGTTCCTCGAGTTGGTCCATGGAAACTGTCAGCCCACCGGGCACCTTGAGGTACCCCAGATCCCTGGCCACGTTCATCGTTCGGACCATCGATCGGCCGACAAATGCCACCCTGCGCCCGTGTGCGACTGCCGCGTTGATCACCTGCTGGACGCGGTGGATGTGCGAGGCGAAGCAGGCGACCACCACCCGACCCGGGGCGCGAGCGAACACCTCATCGAGCACTGGGGCAATGTTCTGCTCACTCGTGACGAAGCCGCCGACCTCGGCATTCGTGGAGTCGACGAGGAAGGCATCAACGCCTTCGTCCCCAAGTCGGGCAAACGCGTTGAGGTCGGTAATACGACCGTCGAGCGGCAGTTGGTCCATTTTGAAATCGCCAGTGTGCAGCACTTGGCCGGCGGGGGTCTTGATGGCCACGGCGAGCGCGTCGGGAATCGAATGATTCACCGCGATGAACTCAGTATGGAAGTCACCAAGTTGCTCACTCTCACCTTCGGCGACCTCTCGCAGATCGGCCTTGATCCGGTGTTCGCGCAGCTTCGCCGAAACCAAGCCGAGGGTGAGTCTTGAACCGAAGATGGGGATGTCAACCCGCTCCCGAAGAAGGTAGGGCAGGCCGCCGATGTGATCTTCGTGCGCGTGGGTGAGGACCAACCCGTCGACGTCGTCGAGCCGCTCACGGATGTAGTCGAAGTCCGGCAGGATCAGATCAACACCGGGCTGAGAATCCTCCGGAAACAACACTCCACAGTCGACGATCAACAATCGGCCGTCGTACTCGAACACGGTCATGTTTCGACCGATCTCGCCCAGCCCGCCGAGCGCGACGATTCGAAGCGCGCCAGGTTCAAGGGGCGAAGGTGGGCCTAACTCAGCGTGGGTCGGAAGGACGTTGGTCACGCGCTGAACCCTGCCACGCCACCGGCCGCCAAGTCCGAACGAAGCACCTCGACCTGCTCCGGAGTCGCGTCCACCAACGGAAGTCGCATCGGGCCGGACGGTAGGCCGAGCTCGTTGAGCGCGGCCTTGGTCAGGATCGCGCCCTGCGTCCTGAACAAGCCCGTCGTTACCGGCTGGAGGCCTTCGTTGATCTCAACAGCCCGACTGTGGTCGCCGGCCCAGAATGCGGCGGCCAACTGAACGAGCCGTTCGCCCACGAGGTGCCCGGTGACACTGACAAAGCCTGCCGCACCAATGGCCAGGAACGGTAGGTTCAAGCCGTCGTCGCCGGAGTACCAGACCAGATCGGTTCGCCGCAGAACCTCGACGACGGATTCCAGATCGCCCTTGGCGTCCTTGACCGCGGCTATGTTCCGGTGACCGGAAAGTTCGACCAGGGTTTGCCATTCTATTGGGGTTCCGGTCCGCCCTGGGATGTCGTAGAGCATGATCGGAAGTTCGACGCTGTCGGCCAGTTCGATGAAGTGCTGGGCGATTCCCGTCTGCGGCGGCTTGTTGTAGTAGGGCGTCACCGCGAGCAGGCCATTGGCACCCGCCCGTTCGGCCGCTCGAGCCAACTCGACTGAGTGAGCGGTGTCATTCGAGCCGACACCGGCAACGATCGTGGCCTTGCTGCCAACCGCCTCAATCACTGCCGAAAGGATCCGAAGCTTCTCGTCGTCACTGGTTGTCGGTGCCTCACCGGTGGTGCCATTGACCACGAGACCGTCATTTCCGTGAGCGACGAGGTATTCGGCCAGTGCTGCGACTCCGTCGTAGTCGACGGACCCGTCGACCACCATCGGGGTCACCATTGCGGTGAGCACAGTGCCAAACGGGGATCGCTCACGATTCACGGCCATGTGGACAGGTTAGCTACTCCTGCGCTTGCGTATGCCCATCACCACGGCCGCTGTCACTAATCCGGCGGTAATCGCCACACCCAGGACGGTGGAAAGGGCAGATCCGCCGCCCGCTTCCGCGGGGTCGACACTGTCCGCCGAAGTTGGCTCGGCTTCCACCCCTGCCGAGGGCGCCGACGGCGACTCCGCTGGGGGTGCTGCGGGGACTGGGGCAGTGCCACCGGGCACAGTGGCCGCCGACGGATTCGTCGTCGCTGAGTCAGACCCGGTCGGCTTTGCACTTGAACCCGGTTGTGGCGCGCCCTTCGACGGCTTCACTGACGACTTCGACGGCGTTGCCTGCGGTTGTGCACGCACCAACTCCGCCGGTGGCCTCAGGCCCGGAGGTCGCTGACCCCCGGTGACGTACACCCATCCCTCGACTCCACCTGCGATCGGTGCCGACGCCGCACCGACAGAGCTGTACTTCCAATCGCCACCCCGGCGAGCTCGGTAGTAAGCCCAGTACGCACTTGCCGGCGGCGTATTCGCACACGACTGATCCGAAGGACCGGGCCGACCATTGATGCGACAAACCATTCCCGGCTGACTCGAGACAGGCGACCAATTGAACCCCGCACGGGCCAGCGCCTCAAGTCCGGAATTGGGTGAGTTTGGCGCGCACCGCTGACTAATGGAACCACCCACCGCGGACGCGTCCACGATGACGGTGACTCCATCCGACGTTGTGCAGGCACCTTCGTCCGCGCTCGCTGGCACTGCGCTGAGCGCTAGAACCGCGACGATTGCAGCTAACAGCCAACTTGCCCGACGACTCATCGCGGTGCCCTCACCGAAACCGACACCACGCGCTTGCCTGTGCGCACCTGCCAGTTCACTCCCACAGCGTTCGGCACCTTGAAGCTAACCGACTTTCGACCGCGCCTGATCGTTTGCCAGCGACCGCTGGAACTCGAGCGCCAACTGGCGCAGGCCTTCTTGCGTGCCGCGAATTTGGCAACCGCTCTGGTGCTACTCGGGTGAGTGATCGTCACCCCTCCAATCGGCTGGCACCCGCGGCGCGAAGCCGTTGAGCTGCGGGACTGGATGAGTACGGTCGTTGGTTTCGAGTCACCGTCACCGTTACGGGCGATGATTTCGACGTAGCGCGCCGTCTTGCTCGCCCTAACCGACACGGTTCCCGTGCTCGATGCCCAAGCCGACCAGTTGCTCCCAGCGCCCGACCTCACTCGGTAGTACAAGGTCGCTCCGGCCGCCGCGTTTGCGGAGATCTTCGCCGATTGCATCGACGCGGCGTAGGCGATGGCGCCGATTGTCGGAGCCAGTGGGGCCGACTTCGGCTGGCTTGGTGCGGGCGCCTGGCAGGTGAGGCTCGGCACAGTCGCTGATGCGCCAGTGGCGGACATTGCTGCGAGCGAATCGGAGCCATCGAGTCCGAGCACTGCCTGGCTTGTCGTGCGACGGAATTGGTCCGCATTGGAGTTATCTATGCCGGAGGCCAACATCGTTGTTAATCCATCCGCGTCGTAGGCGAGCGCACCTCGGTTCGCGGCCGCTGGGCCCGAGGCCGCGTTCTCGCAATTGACCTGCAGCGCACCAACCCACGTGGCCGCCTTCGCAGCCGCAGCGGTGCGTCCCGCGAGTTTCAGGGCTTGGGCGGACAGTCCAGTTGAACTGGCGTTCGCAACCTGCGACCACGATTCCACGAAGGAGCCGTCAACTTTCTGAACGCCCTCAAGGTAATCGCCAGCCTTGGTCAGCGCCGCCCAAACACCCGGCTGGCCAGCAACTCCATCTGCCGCCAGCGCCTGGACGGCGAACGACGTGACATCTGCGTCGGCGTCCGAATCAGAGGCGCACGAACCGGTCGTGGCGTCTGGCGTGTACGAGAATCCCCCGTTCGGGCACTGCAGGTTCACAAGGAATTGCACCGCGTCGGTTGGAACGGAGTTATGCCGACTCAGAGCCAACAGCGCCAGGCTCTGGCTGATTGCACCGCTCCAGTCACTGCCGGTCGACATGTCGCTGTAGCGGCCGATGTTCGGCGCGGTGGTGGACTTCATTGAACCGAGAGTCGCGATGAGGTCCTCACCGCCGAATGCCGTGGCGTCCCTGCCCTGCACCTGGGCCACCAACGCAACCTTGGCGACCGCCCCTGCGCTGCGGGCATTGCCACCGCCTGGACTGATGTAGTCGCGCACGCTTGACTCAAGCGCGTCGGTGGCGGCCGTAGCTGCGTCCTTGGCCACCTTGCGGGAGGTTAGCGCCAGAATGGTGTCTGCGGTCAGGCCCCAGTCGGTCGTGCCCGGGGTCCAAGTGCTCGGCATCTTCCCGTCTTGCAGCTGACCAGCAAGCCAACCGGCGGCGGCATCGCCTGACGCCGGCGAAGCCGCAGCGGCCGACGACGCGGCGGTGATCGTTCCGACCGCGACCGTGCCTGTCAACGCGACGACCGCCAACACCGAGAACCTGGTCTTACGTAGTGCCACAGTTGGCGCCTTTCGGTGAGCGGCCCACAAGCGGTCCGCACCACCGGAATCAACAAACCCCCTTTGGCCGCGTGCACGGACCAGAAGGGGGCACAGTCGGATCCAGAGATCCGGCTCCACCCGCAGCCTCGACGGTAGAGAGCCACACACTCCGCGATGGTTTTCCGACTCATCGACACCAGGTTGCAGTCGATCTACGGTTGCGGGTCAGCGCCGGATTTTGACCGGCTTACCCATCGCAGCAGCTTCAGTAGTTCAGTTGCGGCAGACGAAGATCTGCAGCAGTGACTGATGCTAACACGAGCCGACCACGCGGACCCGCACCCGGTCGCCGAGCGCGCCGCGAGCCGCTCCCACAACAGGTGACGACGCCCGCACTTGGCTAGCGTGCAGCCTGGCGGAATCACGTTGCCCACCACAAGAGAGGGAGGACCTGTGGCCGGACTGACGCGGCGAGCCTTCCTGGCGTCAAGCACGGCGCTGGCCGGCGCATTCGCGCTGCCGACTGACGTCCTTTCCCGCGCGTTGGCCGCCCCGCTGAAGCCCGGGTCGGCACCCACAACGCTGCAGCAGACCATCCGCCTGAGTTCGACCGCCACGGATCAGTACCGGCAGTTGCTCAATGCGCCTGGGGAGCCTTATGTCCCCCGCTTGGACATCCTCCGGCGGCAGCCCGCCGCATCTCGCACAACCCAACGCCGTTCGCTTGGCTACCTCGGCCACTTCAGCGATATCCACATCATCGACGCACAGAGTCCTGGGCGACTCGAGCCACTCATTGCTGTGGCCGACGCCTTCATCGATGCCTCGCGTCCCCAGGACACGATGACCGTCCAAGTGCTCGCTCGAATGGTCGCCGCGATGGACGCGGTGCGCTACTCGCCGCTCACCGGAGCCCCAATGGATGCCGCAGTCAACACTGGAGACAGCGCGGACTCCCGGAACTCGCTCGAACTCAGATGGTGTATCGACATGTTGGACGGCAAGTCCGTCATTCCAAACAGCGGCGAAGTTGGCAGATACCAAGGCGTGCAGGTTTGGGATGACGCGGACTACGTCTACCACCCCGACAATCCCGGCCTCAATGAGTTCGGAACCCGCGGATTCCCCACACTCCCTGGAGTGCTGGTGGCCGCTGTCGATCAAGAAGTGAAATCGCCAGGTCTACCGGTCCCCTGGTATACGGTCTACGGCAATCACGACATGTTGTTTATGGGGAACATCGAGGTTCAGCCCGCACTGGCCTCCTGGGCGATCAACGACCGCAAGGCCGCACTCTGGCCGGCAACCGTCAACCTGATGACGAACTGGTGGGCGACCAACTCAAGCATGTTCGAGCAACTCGTCAACACCATTCGGGCGAGGAATGAGTTCTTCGCCGGTGTCCACACCGTCACCCCGAATCGGGATCGGAAGTTCTTCGATCTCGTTGGCTTCATGCAGGCCCACCTGGACAGTCCGGCAACTCCCGGACCCGTGGGTCATGGATTCACCCAACAGAACGTCGACACCAAACAGACGTGGTGGAAGGCGGACGTCACGCCGTGGCTGCGGGCGTTTGGACTCGACACGTGCAACCAGGTGACGGGCGCGGACGGCGCGGTACCACAGGACCAGTTCGACTGGCTCAAGGCCGAACTCGCCACCGCTAAGGCGCACAACAAGATCGCAATCGTGTGCAGCCACCACAACAGCTACACGCTCGAGAATGTTGCACAACCGGCAATTGGGCCGAGCCAGAACCTCATCCATGCCGATGAATTCATCAGCATGCTCCAAGAGTTCCCAAACATGGTTGCGTGGATCAACGGGCACACCCACATCAACACCATTACGGCACACCCCACATCCGGCTCCGGTGGGTTCTGGGAAATCACCACCGCGTCGTGCGTTGACTACCCGCAACAACAGCAGGTGATCGAATTGGTCGACAACAGAGACGGCACGATGTCCATCTTCACGACTGTGCTGGATCACGATGCCCCAGCGGGCTGGAGGACGGGAGACTACTCGCAGATCGGACTGGCGTCACTGAGTCGTCAACTCGCGGCGAACGCTTGGGAGTCCGAACCGTTGCCCCGACAGGGTTCCACCCTTGACCGGAACTGCGAGCTGCTCCTCCCGGCACCATTCGACCTATCGAAGATCTCTAACACCCAGGTGGAGCAACAACAAGCATTGAGTCGGGCACGTCTGCTCGCGAACGAGCGGAAGTCGGTGTCGACATGATCGCGGCTTCTCAGATGCTCGTCGCGGCTAGAAGTGCATTTACCCTCGGCGTTCTTAGCATCGCTCTCGCAGGGTGCAGCCAGGTACAGGGGTTGGCGACACAGGGAAACATCAACGTGGTCTACCTGGAATCAGCCTCAACCGATGTCCTGCTCTCACAGAACATACCGTTGATGAGCAAACCAATCTGCACCGTTGACTCTGCGACCAACTACCAGTGCACTGGGACGACGCTCACTGGCGAACCCGTTGCCGTGCACGTACCGGGCACCAATGACGACCCGATTATGACCATCACCGTCAATGGCAAGCAGGTCTTCGCAGGTTCTGTTATCGAAGTCATTAATGAGAACGCGCAGGTCAAGGGATGAGCGCGTCAGACCGGGCAGTCAGCCCCGACCGCGAGTACCGACGGTTCGTGCTGAGTTCGGCGATGAAGCGAACGTGGGAATCCAGCCGGGTCTTCGCGATTGTCACCGTTGTCAACGCTGCGATTCAAGCGTTGCTCATCCTGCCTGCGCCGATCTACGGGATCAACACGCCGTTGTTCATCTTCCTCGGCATGGTGTCGTACATCGTCCTGCTGGCGTCGGTGACCCTAGTGATAGGCGCGGCGTTGCGGTCAGGGCGCGGGCCCAGCACCATCCGCGGCGCGTATCGGCACATGCGTCCACGTCTGGGCCGGTTCCTTTTCACAACGCTGATCTGGACGGTGGCGTGCATTGCGGGCTTGCTCTTCTGGGGGGTTCCCGGCTTCATCCTCCTAGCGACCACGCCCTTTGTGCTGATCGCGGCGGCCGATGGGGACAACCATCCGCTGCGAGACAACTTCCGCGCCATCAAATACCGCTTTGGTCGGTACGTTGCTGTCCTCATCGTCAACATGATCGTGCTGTTCCTGATGTACCTCGGCAGCTTCGCACTGAACTTCTTCCTCAACGGCGCGCTCGCGGCCTTCATCGTCTGGCTTTACGTCGGGTTTCTCGGAACCTGGTTGTTGAGTGGATGGGCACTGCTATGGCGCAGCACTCCACCCGGCCAAGCATCGGCCGAACGTGACTTCACATCGAGCGAGACCAACCAACCACCTCAACCCGCGGGTCAGTCCGATGGGCAGACCAGTTGACCTAGGGGCAGACTCGCCCATTTGCCACAAAGCACGCCTGAGTGATCGGCATGAGCTTGGCGAACTCCGCCTCCATCTGCTCAGCAACCATCTCGATCTCGCGCTGCGGATACGACGGGAAGGCGGATGCATCATCCTTGGTGCGCAAGCTCAGGAATGCCATCAGTGAGCGAGCGTTGCATGTCGCGTACATCGTCGAGAACGTGCTGACCGGCAAGACCCCGCGAGCGACCTCGCGAGCCACTCCCGCATCAAGCATCTCCTGATAGGCGGCATACGAGCTCTCGCACGCGCGGATCGTCGCCTCATGAACAATCCGAGACTGCTCGGCTGTCCCGTCAACAAACTCGTAGTGCCCCGCCTTACCGATCTGAACCAGTTTGCGGTCGGGGCCAGGAACATAGAAGACCGGAGCCAACTCGCGGTAGCGTCCGCTTTCCTCGTTGTAGCTCCATCCAACACGGTGGCGGTGAAACTCCCGGAAAACGAAGATCGGAGCCGAGACCATGAATGTCATTGAATTGTGCTCAAACGGCGTTCCGTGCCGATTCTTCATCAGGAAATTGATCAGGCCTTTGGACTCATTCGCGTCTTCGTGCTGGGCCTCAAGCGACTTCTCTCCAGCGGTTGAAACCCGCGCTGACCAGACGACATCGCTGTCTTGAGCTGCGGACTGCACAAGCTCTACCGAGACATCACTGCGGAACTTCGCCGCTGGTGTGATGCGTTCGGATTGATTGACCTGGCCTGTTTCCGACATCTGCGCTTCCTCACTTCTGTGGGCCACCGTGCGTCGATTGGCCCGATCCGCCGTGTCGAAGTCTCCCCAATTTTCGTGCGATACCCGTCGTACGACACTCTGGAACCGGCACCAGAATCACCTTAAGCCCCGCCACGGCCCAGACACGATCAAACACCGAAATCAGGAGCCCGAATGAGCCTACGAAGCACCAACATCGCCAAGATTCGCGGCGGGGATTTCGATGTGCTGATTGTCGGAGGCGGCATTAATGGCGCAGTCTGCGCTGCCGCTCTGGCGTCGCGGGGCGCGCGTGTGGCCATGGTGGACCAAGGTGACTTCGCCGGATTCACGTCGATGCAGTCGTCCAACTTGGTCTGGGGCGGCTTCAAGTACATGGAGAACTACGAGCTCCCGCTTGTCCGCCACCTCTGCATGTCTCGCAACCGCCTCATCAAGGCGTACCCCGCCAACCTCAAAGAGATCCGGTTTCTCGCAGCCCTCGACGAACACTCCCCCTACAAGCCCTGGTTTGCCGGGCTCGGCTCAACGGCGTATTGGGCGATCGGGAACTTCTTCACCAAACCCCCCAAGGTGTACTCGCGCGAGAGGCTGCACAAGAAGGAACCGGCGATCGACATGGTGGGGGTGCAAGGAGGGATCGAGTATTCCGACGCCTACGTGGTTGACAACGATTCACGCTTCGTCTTCCAATTCGTCCGTTCGGCCCTCAACGTCGGTGCGGCCTGCGCCAACTACGTCGAGTTGACCAACGCAACCCGTGACGCGCGCGGCTGGCGCGCCGACCTCACTGACACCGACAGTGGAGAGACCTTCGAGTGCACCGCACGCGTCATCGTCAACGCTGCCGGACCGTTCGTCGACGATCTCAACAAACAACTCGGGATCGATTCAAAACACCAGATCGTGTTTTCCAAGGGGATTCACCTGATCGTTCCGCGGATCGTCAGCAACGAGAAGGTGCTCGCATTCTTTGACGACACCGAACGACTCTTCTACGTCATTCCGATGGGCCCGCGGTCTGTTATCGGCACGACTGACGAACGAGTGGCCGAAGCAGTGACGCATGTCGAGGACGCGGACCGTGACTTCCTCCTTGAGCAGATCAATGCCCGACTTGACCTCCCCAAGCCGCTCACCCCTGATGACGTGATCTCCACCCGATGTGGCGTGCGCCCCCTGGTCGTTGAGAAGACGGACAACTCCCACGCTGAAACGGACTGGACATCGCTGTCGCGCAAACACTCACTTGAGACCGACCCCGTCGACTCCTTCATCACCATCTTCGGAGGGAAGATCACCGACTGCCTCAACATCGGCGAGGAAGTGTGTGACGCGGTTTCCGACCTTGGGGTACGCCTCGACAAGGACCGCCGCGATTGGTATGGCGAGCCGCCAAAGCCCACCCGCGATGAGTTCTTCCGTCAAGCCCGCCTCATGGGGTTGGACAAGCTGCGCAAACGCGCAAGCTTCGAAACGCTGTCCACCCGCTTGTGGCGCCGCTACGGCATGCGTGCCTTCGCCATGCTCGAAGCGATCCGCGACGATCCGACAATGGCTGACGAAATCATCGAGGACGCGGAATACGTCCGAGTGGAACTCTTCTACGCCGCAAAGACTGAGATGATCACCAAACTCGACGACTTTCTTCGCCGCCGGTCAAAGATCGCCCTCGTACTCGGCCGCGGAGTCCTCAAGGACGCCGAAGGCATCCGTGAGGCCTGCGAGTTGCTGTTCGGCGAAGACGCCCAGCGCCGCATCGACGAATACTTCACCGCCGATGTCCGCCTGCAGGCAGCAGGTGATCCGCAGGCTGCACGCTAGCCTGGCCCAGACGGTGTCACAAGTGCCGGATCAGGCAATGATGGACTTGTGAAGAACCCCTGGAATGAGCAACTGCTGCCCCGCCTGACGGAACAGCTGCTAAGCAGTCACACCGTTGGTCGCTATCGGGAAAGAGTCGTTCGCGAGCTATCCGGCGAACTGGTCGAAATCGGATTCGGCTCCGGCCTGAATGTCCCTCACTACCCGAACACCGTCACCCGCGTCGTCGCGATCGAACCATCACAAACAGCCCGCAAACTCGCATCGGCACGGGTCGCCTCCAGAAACATCCCGGTGGACTTCCGCGGCCTCGACGGGCAGACCCTCCCTCTGCCAAGCGCAAGCGTCGACAGTGCGCTGTGCACCTTCACACTCTGCACGATTCCGGACGCGAACCGCGCCCTAGCCGAACTTCACCGCGTGCTCAAACCCGGTGGAGTGTTTGGGTTCGTTGAGCATGGATTGTCGCCGCGCAGTTCGGTGGAGCGCTGGCAGCACCGGCTTAACCCGATCCAGCAGAAACTCGCCGGCGGATGCAACCTTGACCGCCGCATTGACGAGCTCGTCGTCCACAACGGCTTCACCATGCGCTGGTTGGAAAACGAGGAAATGCCGGGGCCCTCATTCTCTGCGCCCTGGAGTTATGTGTACCTCGGGGTTGCTCAAAAAGAAGCTGAGTAGCTTCAGACCAGACCGGCGTACAGTTCGTCCTTGCTCAGCGGCCGAACATAGTCCCAGGTGTGCTCGCCACCTCGAGCGGCCTGCAGCCTGGCCGAGATCTCTTCACAGTCGTCGCCAGTGAATACGTAGGCAATGCAGTCGAACTCGCACCAAAGCTCCGCGTGGAACTCCCCATGCGCGTCAGAATCCCTGCGCTGCAGTGGGATTGACACGTTCGCGATGTGAACCTCTGTCGCCTTTGCCGAATTCATGAAGCTGCTGACTCCTCGCCGTTGCTGTTGGAGTCAAGGTTGCACCGGCACTGTCCGATCCGAGCACTTCGACACGCACTCCGCGATGCCTTAGAACCAGTCGAGCTGCATCTCCAAGGATGTCCGATCCAAGGACCGCAATAGGTCGATCTGTGCCCGCGTCTTTGGCAGTTCGCTGACGTAGAAGTAGCGCGCCGCCTGAAGCTTCCCTTGGTAGAAGCTGCCTGTCTTGCCGCTGGCCGCGATCGCCTGTTCGAGCCAAATCCACGCCAGCACGATGTGTCCGAACGCCTCAAGGTAGGCGGTCGCATTCGCCAGCACCGCGTCGAACTGCCCAGAACCCCACAGTTCCCCGGTCAGTTTTGCAATGTCCGTGACCGATTCCTGCAGTTGTCCCGACCAATCGGCAACGTCGCGACCAACAGCCAGACCTCGTTCGACGGTGTCGTTAACTCGGTCGATGAACAGCCGCACCGCGGCGCCGTCGCGCATCACGACCTTGCGACCAAGCAGATCGAGTCCCTGGATTCCGTGGGTGCCTTCGTGGATTGGGTTCAGCCGGTTGTCACGGTAGAACTGTTCGACGTTGTACTCGCGCGTGTATCCGTAACCCCCGTGCACCTGGATTGCCAGGGAATTTCCTTCCAGGCACCACTGCGAGGGCCAGCTCTTGGTGACGGGAGTGAGCAGATCGAGAAGCAACTCGGCATCTGCGCGTTCCTGTTCCGTTTCGGCTGTCAGTTGATCATCCACGAGCTTGCCGCAGTACAGGGTCAATGCGAGGGCTCCTTCCGCATATGCCTTCTGCGCAAGCAACATGCGTCGAACGTCGGCGTGTTCAATGATGGGCACTTGTGGGCTTTCGGGGTCCTTTGCCAACACCGGGCGACCTTGCGGACGCTCTTTCGCGTACTGCAACGCGTGCAAGTACCCGGTGTACCCAAGGACTGTGGCACCGAGTCCCACCGAGATGCGCGCCTCATTCATCATGTGGAACATGTAGGCGAGCCCGCGGTTGGGCTCACCTACCAAGTAGCCAACCGCGCCAAGCTGTCCACCCGGCGTATGCACTCCCTCGCCGAAGTTCAGCAGGGTATTCGTGATGCCCCGCTGACCCATCTTGTGATTCAGGCCAGCCAGGACAACGTCATTTCGCTCTCCCCGCGTTCCATCGGAGTTGATGAGGTACTTCGGAACGATGAACAGCGACAGGCCCTTGACGCCGGGGGGTGCGCCCGGAATGCGCGCGAGAACCAAGTGCACGATGTTTTCAGTTAGTTCGTGGTCTCCGCCGGAAATCCACATCTTGTTTCCAAAGAGGCGATAGCTACCGTCGCCGACTTCCTCGGCCCGGGTTGCGACATCCGCCAGCGAGGAACCGGCTTGCGGTTCTGACAAGCACATCGTTCCGAAGTAGCGACCCTCGACCATCGGCCGGACGAATTGCTCGATCTGCTCATCCGTCCCATGACTGATGATCAAATTCGAATTGCCGATCGTCAACATTGCATACCCGGCGGTCGACACATTCGCCGCGGCAAACCAGGCGAAACATGCATACGCGACGGTATTGGGAAGCTGCAGTCCGCCCACGGCTTCGTCCATTGCGCTGCCAACGAACCCAGCCTTCGTGAATGCCTGGAGGGCCTTCTTCACCTCTGGGTTCACTGTCACGGTTGTGCCGTCGAAGGTCGGTTCGTTGTTGTCGTTCTTCTTGTTGTGCGGCGCGAAGTCATTCGTCGCGATCAGCTGGGCCAGATCCAAAACGTCGTCAAAAGTCTCGCGCGAGTGATCCGCGAATCGCTCGCGCTCGGCGAGCTGCTGCGCCTGCAACCATTCGAAGAGCAGAAAATCGATATCACGGCGAGACAAGATCAAAGAATCCATGTGAACTTCCTATTCCCTCCGACCCAGCGGAGCAAGCCTGCGTCTCGCGTCGTGCGGCAACTCAACGACACGAGAATCAATACGATACTAAGAGTATCGGATACTGTTGGCGTCCACGCGGAGAGTCCATGCCGGACTCCAGATCAGGAAACAGGCGAGGTGGGCAGTGCCATGGCCGATGTCGATGCTGCTGTGAGGTCCGGCCGCGATGGCCGCGATGCGAGATGGGACAGCCACCGGGAGCAGCGGCGTAACGAGTTGCTTGATGCCACCCTCCGAGCGATTCGACTTCGCGGCGGGTCACCGAGCATGGACGAGATCGCCGAGGTCGCAGGCACCAGCAAACCAGTCCTCTACCGCTACTTCGATGACCAAGCCGGACTCTTCATGGCTGTTGCGCAACGGATCGACACCACCATCCAGTTGCGAATCGAAGCCGCGGTAGCCAATGTCCCCGGGGCGCACGATCGACTCGCGGCGATGATCAACGAGTATCTCGAACTGCTCGAATCAGATCCCGAGATCTACCGGTTCCTGGAGAGCAAGACCCTGCTCGACGATCAGTCATACGAATACCCGACCGCCGAACTCATCGAACGAATGACCGAACTGTTCGCCGACACCTTCGTCGGTGACAATCCGCAGGCGACGACGCCGATGTTGATGGCCGGGATCATCGCACTGGTGCGCACAGCCACGAAACGATGGATCGCATCCATGCAAAGCGGGCATCCGGTTCCGCGCGCAGAATTCGCGCGGGACCTCACCGCATTGTTGTGGCTCGGCGCGGCCGGGACTCGTCCTTAGCGAATGAGCGCGCCAGGGTTGAGGATGCCGTCAGGATCAAGATGATTCTTGATCACCCGAAGCAATTCCATGCCATTCTCGCCAATCTCGGCGGCGAGGTACGGCGCATGATCGCGGCCGACGGCGTGGTGATGGGTGATGGTTGCCTTCTGTTCCACAATGGCTTCGCACGCGGCCTGCTTTGCGGCCTGCCACTGGCCAACCAGGTCCGCATCGTTTCGCTCGCCGATCACTGTGACGTAGAGGGATCCGCCGGTGTCATAGACGTGGGACAGATGAGACATGATCCAGGGACCCGGGCCATCTGACGGAAGTGCACCCTTGATTGCTGCCCGAATGGCTTCGCGCAGTGCAGGCAACTCACGCCACCCCGTTGAGGTCTCCAGCGTCTCGACCATGTATCCGTTGTCGAGCAGAGTATCGCGCAAATACGGGCCGGAGAAGCGTCCGTGTTCCCAGCCGTTGCCAACCTTCTTGCCCAGGCTCACTGCACCGTGCGCGCGGAGCACACGCCACGAATCATCCCTGCGTGAATGAACTTGCGTTCGACTTCCTTCCCAGCCAAGGATGGCCAGCGAACCGCCTTCAACTTTGCGGGCCTTCAGGTAGCGCTCCAAGGCCTTTGCTGTCATCCCTTCGACGGCCATCGTCAGGTTTGTGAGTGACTCTTGCGGATCGGACAGTCTCATCATGTCCGCCTTGGCCTTACGAACCACGAGTTCGCGGAACGCGTTAAGTCCCCCGAGGTACGTCGGAAACATGATGCCCTCGTAGCGGGTCTCGGCCGGCACTCGACGGATACGCAGAGTCGCTTCGGTGATGATTCCGAATGCGCCTTCGCTACCGATGAACAACTGGCGCAGGTCAGGGCCAGCTGCAGACCCTGGGGCGCGGCCTAGCCGAAATTCGCCACGCGGAGTGGCGACCCGGATCTTCTCGACCATCTCGTCGCTGCGGCCGTAGCCCGCAGACGCCTGACCGGACGATCGGGTCGCGACGTAGCCGCCGATCGTCGCCCGCTCCCACGACTGCGGCAGGTGGCCAAGGGTCAACCCTTGGACACCGAGCAAGCGTTCCAGCGTCGGACCCGTGATGCCTGGGCCGACGGTCACTGTCATGTCGACCTCATTGATGTCGAGAATGTCCGCCATTCGCTCAAACGAGACCGCAATAACTGCGGCATGGGGACCGGCTTCTGGGCGCACGCCACCGACGACGGACGTTCCACCACCGAACGGCACGATCGCAACGTTCAACTCACCGCAGACCTTGATGATGTCCTGCACATGCTCATGCGATGCGGGGAACACGACGGCGTCCGGGGCATTCGGTGAATCACCGCGGCGCTCAACGAGATCGAGGTACGAGAACCCGCCGCTGTGCTCCAAACGGGTGTCATCGCCGGTGTTGAGTCCATCGGGACCCAGGATGTTCGCCAGGGCTGAGGCGGCATCTGCCGACAGGCGGCTTGGTGGAGCAACGATATTTACGCGTGGGACCGCGGGCGTCTTGCGCGGAGGCCCCACCTTCTCCGTCAAGAAGTCAATCGCGGTGTCCGACAGCGCGACGGGCTTTTCCGGAATGCCCCACCTTGCTGAGACGTCGTCGTATCTGCCGATCATCAATTGCCTCCTAGAAAACTGACGAGTAAAGTCTCGCCCGAATTGCTCTTCCTCGTTTCCGATGTTACATTCTCACATATGATGTCACAACGCGCCAATAAGCGTAGCTCAACTGGGTCACAGGCGTCCCGGCAGACAAGAGCGAAGGCTACTAAGTCGAAGCGTCCCCGACAACTCGTGATCACGCCATCTGAGAACACCCTCTCGGACCCAGTTCTGCGTGCAACGTACAACTCGATCATTGATGTTGGGGTCCGGCGCACGACACTCGCCGACGTCGCTCGTCGCGCTGGGGTCTCCCGAATGACGGTCTACCGCAACTACGACGATCTCCCGCGGCTGGTGTCCGCTTTGCTCACGGTGGAGCTCGCTGACCTGCTTGATGAGGCGATCACTCGCAACTTGGATCAGCCAACCGCTCGGGAGCGGTTAGCCCACACCGCCACCGATACATGTGCGGCGCTTTCCGCTCACCCCATCATGGAACGGGTCCTCGCGGTCGACCCAGAGGCAATTCTGCCGTTGATCGTCGACCGCCTCGGATCGACTCAACGCCGCGCGATTGAACTCGTCGAACAAATGATCATCTCTGGCCAGTCGGAGGACGGTGACGGTTCGATCCGAACTGGCGACTCGAGCCTCATGGCACTGACTGTGATCATCACTGCTCAGTCGTTTGTGTTCAGCCACCGCGCAATCAGCGCGGTCGATCCACTCAGCCGGGTCTATCCCGAACTCGCCGTGATGCTGGACGGCTACCTCAGGGCGGTGAGCTAGTCGTGAAGCCCCGGAATATTCTGCCAGCCGAACCACTGAGCATGCTTTCGGCCGATCGGCGGCGCCGCGAGCGTGATCAACTCGCGAGTGGGCACATCGTTGACGTGCTCGTAATCGGCGGAGGCGTGACCGGTGTTGGTGTAGCACTCGACGCCGCCACCCGCGGACTTGACGTTGCGCTGATCGAGGCGCACGATTTCGCGTTCGGCACCAGCCGCTGGTCGTCAAAAATGGTTCACGGCGGTTTGCGCTACCTCGCAAGCGGCAAGGTCGGCGTGGCGTGGGAATCTGCCGTTGAGCGGTCCTTGGTCGCCCAATACATAGCCCCCCACCTCGTACATCCATTCGCACAACTCGTACCGATCTTCGATTCAACACCGAAGACGGAAGTGCTCGCGACAGGTGCGGGTGTGGTGGCAGGTGATGTGCTGCGGCGCGCAAGTCGACTGCCAAAGTCTCGACTTCCAGGGCCGACACGGGTCGGTGCCGAACGCGCCCGTGAGCTTGTCCCGACAATCTCCGATGACGGGCTTCGAGGCGCCTACGTCAGCTGGGACTTCCGGCTGGAGGATGACGCGCGCCTCGTCGTCGCCATCGCCCGAACGGCAGCGGCGTATGGGGCCAAGCTGCTTACCCGAGCCCGCGCGATCTCCGTGGAACCCGATGGCGCAGTGGTGGAGGACACCCACAACGGGGGTCAGTTCGCAATCCGCGCTCGACACGTCATCAACGCGACCGGTGTGTGGGCGGGAACCCTGGATCCGCAAATCAACGTGACACCGAGTCGCGGCACGCACCTCGTGGTGCCGGCCGCAGCACTCGGCAACCCGAAGGCCTCGCTCGCCGTCCCGGTACCCGGGCACTTCGGTCGGTTCGTGTTCACGATTCCGCAGTTCGACAACGTCGTGTACATCGGGCTGACCGACGTCCCGGCGCCCGGTCCGATTCCGGATGTTCCACGTCCAGACGGCGAGGAGATTGACTGGATCTTGGAGAACATCAATCTCGGCCTTGGCCACACCCTCACCCGCGACGACATCATCGGGACGTTTGCTGGGCTTCGTCCACTCGTTTCGGACCCCAACAGCGATGATTCCACCGCGGATATTTCCAGACACCACCTTGTCACTGGCGGCCCCGGCGAAGTCATCACCGTGACCGGCGGGAAACTCACGACCTATCGTCGGATGGCGCAGGACACCGTCGACCGCGTCACCGATGCGGACTGTCAGACCACGCGCGTTCCGCTGGTCGGTGTTGGTGGCACCCCGCCCGAAGGTTCGCTGCCGTCACGCTTGATTCGCCGATTCGGTGCGGAGGCCGGGGCGATCGCGGCCCTGGCCGAACAGGAGCCGAGCCTGCTGCAACCGATCAACGACGACATTCACTGCCCACTGCTTGGCGTCGAGGTGATCTGGGCACAACAAGCCGAAGGCGCGCTTGACATCGACGACATCCTTGAGCGGCGGACCCGGATCTCACTAGTGCCTGCCGACGCTCAAACTGTTCGGGGTGCCGTCGAAGCCCTCATGGACAACACCAATGGAAACTGACCTGTGGAGTGCTCTGCCTTCAGGGGCTTCAGTCGCTTCGCGGACCGCTGTCACCTGACCCCGCAGGGGAGCTATCCGGCGACTGCAGAAACAAATCGATCGCGTGGTACATCGCCGCCCGGGCGCGCCGACGGTCGCTGGCAGCGTCGTAGGAGGTTGCGACGCGAAACCACGCTCTCCAGTCATTCGGGTCGGCCTGTGTCTCCTGCTGCACTTCGGCGAACTGCGCGTCTGCGGCGTCGCGATCGATCTGACCACCCTCGGTCCGTGGTAGATCATCGGCGAGAAGTTGGCCCTGCGACTCGAGGATCTTCGCCATTCGTTCGACAGTCAATCCGAACTTGAGCTCACGCCAGACGACCCACAGTCCGATTAGCGGAAGAATGAGGATCGCGATCCCGAGCACAATAGCGATTGCCTCGCCGGACCGGATGAGCCGAATCGCCTGACTGCCCGCAATGATCAAATATGCGATCAGCACCGCGATCAGGATCAAGGAGATCCGCTTAGCTGTCACCGTTGGACCCTCAGTCCAGGTCGAGCAAGTGTTCAAGGCCCACAGTCAGCCCATGATGCTCGCTTACCCGACGAACCCCGAGCAACACTCCCGGCATGAAGGATTCTCGATTCATCGAATCGTGGCGAATGGTCAACAGTTCACCGGCTCCACCAAGAATGACCTCCTGGTGAGCGATCATTCCTTGGATGCGAGCCGCATGAACGCGCACGCCATCGATGTTCGCTCCCCTGGCGCCTGGAACTTCCTCCACAGTCGCGTCGGGCATCGGTTCACATCCGGCGTCCGCACGCGCGGCGGCAATCATTTCCGCCGTCCTGCGGGCCGTGCCTGACGGAGCATCAAGCTTGTTTGGGTGGTGCAGCTCAACGATCTCCGCGCTATCGAAGAAGCGCGCTGCCTGCGCCGCAAACTGCATCATCAACACTGCCGCGATGCCGAAGTTCGGCGCGATGAGAACGCCTACGGTGGGGTTCGAGGTGAGTAGTGTTTCAAGTTCCGAGAGCCGATCTGGGGTGAATCCAGACGTTCCGACGACCGCGTCAATTCCGTTCTCGATGCAGAACCGAAGGTTGTCCATGACGACCGCAGGGTTCGTGAAATCCACGGCTACCTGCACATTCGAGTCAACGAGAGCTTGGCGATCATCCCCCTCATCAACTGCGGCTGCGAGCTCCAAGTCACCCGCGCCGTTGACAGCGGCAATAACCTCTGACCCCATCCGACCTGCGGACCCAAACACCCCAACCCGAACCGTCATGCTGTCACTCCATGTGGAAATACTCGATCAGCTTCGTAGGGACCAACGACGGTGAGTGTCTGCGGCTGCGTGAGTATCTGTTGGGCGACCTGGGCGACATCATCAGCAGTCACTGCATCGATTTTCTCGACTACGTCGTCGAGACTAAGCAGCTGTCCAGACAACACCTCGGCCTCGCCAAGTCGACTCATTCGAGCACCCGCGTCCTCCGATGCGAGGATCGAAGATCCACGCAACTGCCCCTTCGCCCGGTCCACCTCATCCACCGTGACGCCATGTGCCGCCACGTCTGCCAACACCGCCTGGATGACTTCGACTGTGGTGTCAGCCTTGTCCGGCATGGTCCCCGCGTACACCCCGAAAAGTCCAGCGTCGCTTTGTCCAGAACGAAATGTGTGAACCGAATAAGCCAGACCGCGCTTCTCTCGAACCTCCTGAAACAGGCGGCTGGACATTCCACCACCGAGCGCGACGTCGAGCACCGCGAGCGGCCACTTTCGCGGGTCAGTCCGGCTGAAGCCAGGAACGCCAACTGCAACATGGGCTTGTTCTGTTGATCGACTTATTACCTGGCAGCCCGTTATCGAACGATGGCGAGTGCCCTTCGCGCGCAGGGATCGCGCCGGAGTTGGAGTGGCCGCGGGATCCGTGACCCAGCCACTCATGATTCGACGCACCTCCCGAACGAGGTGCGCATGATCAACCGATCCGGCAGCAGCGACCACGACGTCACTCGGCCGGTAGTGGCGGCGGTAGTGGCGCCAGACGGTTGCCCTACTCATCTCCTGCAGGCTGGCCACAGTCCCAATGACCGGATCAGCCAGGCGCGATGATCCGTAGAGTCGAGATGACAGATTCTGATGAGCGACGTTTGCGTAGTCGTCCTCATACATCGCGATCTCTTCGAGTACCACGCCCCGTTCGGCTTCGACATCCGCCGGATCGATTCGACATGACGTCACCATGTCAGCGAGCACATCAACCGCCAGCGGCATGTCATCTGCCAGGACGCGAGCATGAAAGCATGTGCACTCCTCGGTCGTGAATGCGTTGAGGTCGCCACCTACTGATTCGATTGCTGAGGAGATCTCGAACGGTCCGCGCCTCGCAGTGCCTTTGAACAACAGGTGTTCAAGGAAATGAGACGCTCCCGCCGACTTTGGTGATTCGTCGCGCGAACCAACACCAACCCAGAAGCCAAGGGCAACCGAACGTGCCGCAGGCACCGACTCCGAGACAACCCGGAGACCACCCGGCAGGATCGTTCGCTTAACCAGCGATCCGTCAGCACCGGTCAACAGCGTGCGGGTGGAACCTGCCCGCTGTTGACCGGATACTGGAATCTGCATGTGGTGGTTGATTAGCTTTCCGCACCCACTGGTGCGGGCTCTTCTTCACCTTCGAGCACAGGCGTCAGCGAAAGCTTCCCGCGTGGGTCGACTTCCTTGATCGAAACCTGCACCTTGTCGCCGACATTGAGGACGTCCTCAACCGCGTTGACGCGCTTGCCACCCACGAGCTTCTTGATCTCGGTGATGTGCAGCAAGCCATCCGTTCCGGGCACCAGCGAAACGAACGCACCGAAGTTGGTGGTCTTCACAACGGTTCCGAGGTAGCGCTCGCCGACATTTGGCATGGTCGGGTTCGCGATCTGATTGATCGTGTCTCGCGCTGCTTCGGCTGATTCGCCATCGGTTGCACCGATGTAGATCGTGCCGTCGTCGTCGATGCTGATGTCGGCGCCAGTGTCGTCTTGAATCTGGTTGATCATCTTGCCCTTCGGGCCGATGACCTCTCCGATTTTCGCAACAGGAACCTTGATCGTGATGATGCGTGGTGCGAGGTTGCTCATCTCGTCCGGAGCATCAATCGCCTCGTTCATGACGTCGAGAATTGCCAGGCGTGCATCATGAGCCTGCGTCAGCGCACCCGCCAAGACCGAGGCAGGGATGCCGTCGAGCTTGGTGTCGAGCTGCAGCGCCGTCACGAAGTCCTTCGTGCCCGCAACCTTGAAGTCCATGTCACCGAACGCGTCTTCAGCACCAAGGATGTCTGTGATGGCGACGTATTCCATGTTGCCGTCGACCTCGTCGGAGATCAGACCCATCGCGATACCCGCGACCGGCGCCCTCAGGGGCACACCAGCATTGAGCAGCGACATCGTCGACGCACACACCGAACCCATTGAGGTTGAACCGTTAGACCCGAGTGCCTCGGACACCTGACGGATTGCGTAGGGGAAGTCCTCACGCGTTGGCAACACCGGAACCAATGCGCGCTCAGCGAGCGCACCGTGGCCGATTTCGCGACGCTTCGGCGAACCAACACGACCCGTCTCACCCGTGCTGTACGGGGGGAAGTTGTAGTTGTGCATGTAGCGCTTGCGTGTGACCGGGCTCAACGTGTCGAGCTGCTGTTCCATGCGGAGCATGTTGAGCGTGGTGACACCCAGGATCTGGGTCTCGCCGCGTTCGAACAGTGCCGAACCGTGCGCCCGCGGAATGACCTCAACCTCGGCGGACAGTGCACGAATGTCCGTGATGCCACGGCCATCCATCCGAACCTTGTCGCGAAGGATGCGCTGGCGAACCAGCTTCTTGGTCAGTGCCTTGAGAGCTCCACCGAGTTCCTTCTCGCGGCCATCGAACTGCTCGGCGAGCTTCTCGATGACGGTCGCCTTCACGGCGTCAAGCTCAGCTTCACGGTCCTGCTTGTCCGCGATCGTGAGCGCCTTCCCGAGATCATCGGTAACCAACGCGGCAACTGCGTCGTAGGCATCGGGCTGGTAGTCAAGGTAGACCGGGAACTCACGGGTCTCCTTGGCCGACTTCGACGCCAACTCCGACTGTGCGCGGCACAGTTCAGCAATGAATGGCTTGGCAGCGTCAAGGCCCTGGGCGACGATCTCTTCGGTCGGGGCAGCTGCGCCACCGGCGACGAGTTCGATCGTCTTTTCGGTCGCTTCAGCTTCGACCATCATGATCGCGACATCGTCACCAACCACGCGACCGGCAACGACCATGTCGAACACGGCCTCTTCGAGCTCGCTGTGCGTCGGGAACGCGACCCACTGGCCACGGATGAGCGCAACTCGCACCCCGCCGATAGGGCCAGAGAATGGAAGCCCCGAAAGCTGGGTCGACATCGACGCCGCGTTGATCGCCACAACGTCGTAGATGTGATCGGGGTTGAGCGACATCACGGTGATGACAACCTGAACCTCGTTGCGCAGGCCCTTGACGAAGCTCGGGCGCAGCGGACGGTCGATCAGGCGGCACGTAAGGATTGCGTCCTCGCTTGGGCGGCCTTCACGCCGGAAGAAGGAACCGGGGATCTTTCCAGCGGCGTACATCCGCTCTTCCACATCAACTGTGAGGGGGAAGAAGTCGAACTGTTCCTTCGGGTGTTTGCCAGCAGTCGTGGCCGACAACAGCATGGTGTCGTCATCCAAGTAGACAACCGCAGTACCTGCGGCTTGCTGGGCTAGGCGTCCGGTTTCGAACCGGACCTTTCGGGTGCCGAACGAACCGTTATCAATGACGGCTTCGGCAGTTTGAACGTCGGGACCTTCCACAGGTGCCCTCCTCTTTGTTACAGGGGGCGGGCAACGAACCTACTTACTGCGTTGCGGACCGGTCTTCGATCGAAGCGCTCGGGATGCTCGGACTTCTTGGTCCGTCCCGGGAGCCACCACCGAGGACCGGGGCCCACAGTTACGCGTAGGCGCGCCTGCCCCGGTTAAGGCGGCTAGCGGCGGATGCCGAGCCGTTCAATAAGTGACCGGTATCGAGTGATGTCGGTCTTTGCCAGGTAGTTGAGCAGTCGACGGCGACGGCCGACGAGCAGCAGCAGACCACGACGACTGTGGTGGTCATGCTTGTGTTCCTTGAGATGTTCGGTGAGGGCCGCGATCCGATGCGACAGAATCGCAATCTGGACTTCGGGGCTACCGGTATCGCCTTCAGTGGTGGCGTACTCAGAGATGAGTCTGGTTTTCGTTGCAGCGTCGATCGACATTTACAAATTCCCTCGAGCGCGGACAGGCAGCTGACGTTTTGTCACCTGCGGTGGATCTAGGCCAACAGATAGCGGCCCTTGAGTGTCGGTCTACCGAGCGCTCGTCCGGTAGCCGTCGCGACCCAGGGTACCAGCCGACGGGCAGAAGGCACCTGACGCCCGGAATTCCGGCTGAGATTGGAGGCTGGCCGCGGAACACCGGGGTTCTTGGCAAACCTCCGCCGCTACTCCCCCAACATCTCGCGGATTGCGTCGACATCCTTCGCCACCGCAGCGGAAAGTGCCTCTTCGGAGTCGAACTTCTCCTGGCCACGAACGCGGGCCGCAAAATCGACGGCGAGTGGCTTGTCGTACAGGTCGACGTCACCCGCGTCATAGGCCCAGGCCTCGACCCGTCGGTCAACCACATCGTCGAACGTCGGGTTGGTTCCGATGCTGATCGCCGCTGAATGGACCTCGGGTGAACCGTATGGGTCAATCACAATCCTCCCGGCGTAGACCCCGTCTGCCGGGATTGCCGGAAAGGGTGTCAATGACACGTTCGCGGTTGGGAACCCCATGGCAGCACCCCGACCGTCGCCAGTGACGACGGTGCCCTCAACCCTGTGGGGTCGGGCGAGCGCACGTGCCGCCGCTGCCACCTCTCCCTCTTCAACCAACTGCCTGACCAGCGTGGAGCTGACAGGATCCCCCTGACGATCGGTCGTGAGTAGGTGGAGTGCGACCACATTGAAGGAAAGGCGGCTGCCAATGTCGGTGAGGAGTCGAACGTCGCCGCGGGCTCGGTGACCAAACCGAAAGTTCTCGCCGACCACGACTTCAGCTGCACCGAGGCAATCGCTGAGCACCCGGCCGGCAAACTGCTCCGGTGTTGCTAGTGACTGCTCAGGCGTGAATGGCAGAACCAGTACCGCATCGATCCCGAGTTCGCTGATGAGTTCTAAGCGTTGCTCAAGGGTGGCGAGTCGTGTTGGCGGAGCACCGTGTTTGATGATCTCTGCCGGGTTCGGCCAGAAGGTCAGAACAACGCTTGGCACACCAAGCACTGCAGCTCGATGCACCGCATGACGGATGAGCTCGCGGTGCCCGCGATGCACCCCGTCAAAAACCCCAATCGTCACGACGGACGCCGGCCAGTCCGCGAGTACGGCATCTTCGTGGTCCCAGATCAACACGACTGAGATCTTGCCACTAGCGGGTGGCCGAGTTCCGCCCACCTCGTGCGAGCGAGCAACATGCCCAATTGCTGCACACCGGGTTTCCCAGAACTGACGGATCTTCATGTCGCAAACCGTGCTCCAGCGGCTGCTACCAGAGGCCAGCGTGCCCTATCGTCAGCGGCAAGTCAGCGGCGGTGCATGAGCAGGCGATCGGAGCAGAGTCATGGGACCGGTTTCTCGGTGGGCAGTTAATCGCCCATGGCAGGCGATCATTGCCTGGATCGTGCTGCTCTTCGTGGTTGGCGTTGGCGTCGCAACTCACGCGGGCCAATACAACGACTCCTTCAGCCTCCCGAACACGGATTCCACCAAGGCGCAGGAATTGCTCGCGGCCAACTTCGGCGACAAAACGAACAATGCCTCCGTACAGGTTCTGTTCACCTCGGGGAACAAGTTGCTCGACAACCCAGCGGAGAAGGCCGCCGTTGAGCAGATGACCAATCAGATCAAGCAGATTCCGTCGGTAGCCAGCGTCCAGTCTCCCTACGACTACAAGAACCCGCTGGAGGCACTGGGGCTCGGCTTGGTTAACGTCACCGGGACCATCGGCAAGGTCAACGTCGAGTTCAAGGTGCCGGACGCGCAGGTTCCAAAGGCCGATGGTGAGGCTGTCATCGCGGCAGTCGAACAACTGAACAGCCAGAGTCTGTACACGGCCGGGGCGACCGGAAATGTCATCGCGGCGTCCACGAGCGATCCGCCCATCAGCGAAATTGTTGGGATCCTCGCCGCCATCGTCATCATGCTCATCATGTTCGGGGCAGTTGTTGCCGCTGGGCTGCCGCTGCTGACCGCGCTCATCGGACTCGGCGTCGGTCTGTCCCTCTTGGCGATCTCTGCCAACTTCATCAGCACTGCCAGCTTCGCGCCGAGCCTGGCGACCATGATCGGGCTCGGTGTCGGGTTCGACTACTCCCTGTTCCTTCTGAATCGATACCGACAAGCGGTGCTTGACGGAGCCGAACACAAGGAAGCCGCGCTCATCGCGGTTGGGACAGCCGGGCGGGCGATTGTGTTCGCAGCTATTACCGTCATCATCGCGCTGTCGGGGCTACTCGTGCTCGGACTCAGCTTCCTTAACGGTCTCGCGATTGGAGCGGCAGTCACGGTCATCTCGGTGATGATCACCGCTGTCACCCTGCTCCCCGCGATGATCTCGCTGCTCGGACGCAGAGTGTTCGCCTGGAAGATGCCGTGGGCGCGCAAGCCAGCGAGCCCAGATCGTGGCAGACGATTCCGTGGCTACGCCCAGTTCGTCGAAAATCGTCGGTGGCTCGTCGCCGTCTTTGCCTTCGTTCTGATGGGGATTCTTGCCATCCCGGCTAGCTCACTGCGGGAGGGCTTCATGGACGCTGGCGCGAACCCACAAGGCAATACCCAGCGCATCGCGTTTGATCTGACCACCACAGCCTTCGGCGACGGTGCCAACGGCCCATTCATTGTGGTGGCACAACTGCCGAACGCATCCGACTTGCCCAAGGCAGAGGCCCTTTCCAAAGCCATCGCGAAGGCTCCGGACGTAACGCTCGTATCGCCCGTCACAGCCGGTTCCAAACTGATAAGCGCCGACGGCAAGACGGTTCTCATTACCGTGATTCCGACGTCGGGACCGCAAAGCCAGGCGACGACGACGCTGCTGAACACATTGCGCAACACGACCATCCCGCAAGCCCTCGAAGGCACTGGCGTCACCGCATACGTTGGTGGCGCCACCGCAACGGCCGCTGACTTCAGCTCAGTTCTGAAGTCCAAACTGCCGACCTTTTTGCTCGTTGTTGTCGCCCTCGGATTCCTCGTGCTGATGGTGCTGTTCAGGTCGCTGGTGGTGCCTCTCACAGCGGTGCTGACCTCTTTGTTGAGCTATGCGGCAGCGCTCGGAGTCTCCGTATTCGTCTTCCAGTGGGGCAACCTGTCATCCATATTCGGACTTTCCGAAGCCGGACCGATCCTTCCGTTCCTGCCGGTGATGCTCTTCGCGATCCTGTTCGGACTGTCGATGGACTACCAGGTGTTCATCGTCAGCAGGATGCAAGAGGAGTGGGAACACACGAAGGACAACCGGGCCTCGGTACGCATCGGCCTTGGCGGGTCTGGACTCGTTGTGGTTGCGGCCGCCGCGATCATGTTCTGCGTATTCATTTCGTTTGTATTCCAGTCGAACACCACAATGAAACTGTTCGGTCTGTCGTTGGCTGTGGCGATTGCACTTGATGCCTTCATCGTCCGCCTCGCCCTGGTTCCCGCGCTCATGACGATCTTCGGAAAGGCGAACTGGTACATCCCGGGCTGGCTCGGAAAAGTCCTTCCGAAGGTCAGCGTCGAGGGTCCCCCAAGCGAAGTACCAGCCGCGCCGGAACCCGACCAAACCGGTGCCCCGCTGAACTCCTAGGCGGGTAGCCAGACAACCGTCGGAGCAAGGCGTCCGTCCCGCTGTTCGGCAAGGCCAAGAATGGTTCCTTGGTCATCAAACACCGCGATGACGGTTGCAGCGGCAGCCTCACGTGGCCATTGCGTTCGGCGGCCATGACGAAACGCCGTCGCCTGATCCTCGGAGAGCCCGCACGTTGGAAAGAGTTCGCGGCAAACGTCCGGCAGGGGTATCCACGTCAACTCCCGCGACAGCTCTTCCAGGGTTTGGGAATCGGCCAGTGAGAAGTTCCCGACCCGAGTGCGTCGCAACCTTGTGAGGTGTCCGCCGACCCCCAGCGCCTCACCGAGATCCCGCGCCAAGGCCCGGACGTAGGTTCCGGTTGAGCACGTGACCCGCACATCGAGATCCACGACGTTGATTCGCGTCGACCCCACCCCAGCTTCAACGCGGCGAGCGTCAAGCACGGCGAACTCAGAGATCTGAACCAGGCGAGGGGCCAACCGGACCTCCTGCCCCTCCCGTACCAACTTGTGGGCGCGTTGGCCGTTGACCTTAATCGCGCTGACGGAGCTTGGACGTTGGCTGATATCACCGGTGAGTGAACGGATCTGAGCGCGAACTTCCTTTTCCCCAGAGCCAACGAGATGCCCTGCGTCGGCGCTTGAGGTGACCTCGCCGTCGGCGTCGTCAGTCGTGGTCGCGACTCCCAAGCGAATGGTCGCCTCATATGTCTTGTCGGCGTCGCTGATGTGTCCGAGCAACTTTGTCGCCTTGCCGACGCCGCAGATCAGGACGCCGGTCGCCATCGGGTCCAAAGTGCCCGCGTGTCCAACGCGACGGGTGCCGACAAGGCGTCGGAGCCGCCCGACGACGTCGTGAGAAGTCCACTCGCCCGGCTTGTCGACGACGATAAGGCCATCAAACGGTGCAGGTTCGTTCTTCCGTGGCATTACCCGTCGCCGACTTCAATGGCCTCGATGAGAACTTCAATGATCCGCTCTGGGGTATCAGTTGAGGAGAACCCTGCGGCAAAGCGATGGCCTCCCCCGCCGAGACCGATGCAGACCTGCCCAAGGTCAACTTTCCCTTTGCTACGGGTTGACACCCGCCAGACACCGTCGTCGCCCTCCTTGAGGACGACAGCAACCTCTGCCTCGGCAGTTGTGCGCAGGGTGTCAATGATGGGTTCAGCTGCGTCCAGCGACAGGTTGAGGTCGTCGCGATCAGCACGAGTCAATGCAGTCCACACCAGACCGTTGCCACCGGCAGCATCGGGCAGCAACTGCGCGCGTTCGATTGCGATCCCCAACAGCTTGACAGCGTCGAACGACGCGGTGTCGAAGACCGCGCGGGCGATTTCGTCGTGAGCGATCCCGGACTCGTGCAGGCGAGCCGCCAGGTAGTGGGTCTTCGCCGTCGTGCCAGCAAACCGAAATGAGCCGGTGTCGGTCGTCAGCCCGGCATAGATGCAGGTCGCGATGTCCTTGGTGAGCTCTGCCTCGAGTCGGTCGGTCAACTCCATCGCCAACACTGCAGTTGCTGGCGCCTTGACGTCCACCACCGACAGGGGAGCAAACCCGGTGTATGACCGGTGATGATCGACAGCAGCGAACACCCTCGCCCGCTGGCCTACTTCACCCAAGCTCCCGAGGCGGGCAAGATCGCTCGCGTCAAAGCTGACGACGACATCAATGGTTCCTGGCAGATCCCGGGGTGCGCGCAACAACTCCTGGCCGGGAAGCCAGGCAAGCGAGCCGGGAAGTTGAAAAGGCTCCTCATCGAACGACACGTAGGCGTCCACGCCAATTTGTCTGATCGCCAAAGCAGCCGCCATCGCCGACCCAAGCGCGTCACCATCTGGGCTGACGTGTGCAATGCACAAAACGGCCGTCGCCGAGGTGAGGGATGAGGCCAACTCGTCCCACTCAGCCGCTGTGGGTGGCCGCTCCCACGCTGTCACTCCGAAGCCCTGCGGTCTTCGCGCGGAGCCCGATACGGGTCGGGATCGCCAGCGAATGTCGCCCCAGCCGCTCGCTCATGCAGCTTCGCGTCAGACACCTTTGTCGCCGCTATCAACTCTTCAATATGTCGTGCGTTCTCGGGCATGGCATCGGCAATGAACGTCAACGACGGTGTGTAACGGACGCCGGTCTGTCGGCCAACTTCAGTGCGCAGCAGACCCTTGGCCGAATTGAGTGCATCGGCGGTCGCCTGCTGCTCCTGCACATCGCCGAGCACCGTGTAGAACACCGTGGCTTCCCGATAGTCGTTCGTGACGTAGGCGTCGGTCACCGTGACAAACCCGAGCCGCGGATCCTTGATCCGGAGTTCGATCATCTCGGCAACAATCACCTTGATTCGATCCGCCAACCGCCGAGCGCGGGGGGATTCATCGCTCATCGTGGTCTCCCAACTCACATGCCGACATAAGCCGGTTGACTAGGTGCGCGCGATTTCCTTCATTTCGAAGGTTTCAATGACGTCGTCGACCTTGATGTCATTGAAGGACCCGAGTCCGATACCGCACTCGAAACCTTCCTTGACTTCAGTCGCATCGTCCTTGAAGCGACGCAGGGACTCCACCTTGAGGTTGTCGGCGACCACAACGCCGTCACGAATGAGTCGCGCCTTGGCGTTACGCTTCACGAGGCCGTCGCGAACGATCGCACCGGCGATGTTTCCGAACTTGCTCGATCGGTAAACCTCGCGTACCTCGGCCGAGCCAAGTTGGACTTCCTCGTACTCCGGCTTGAGCATTCCCTTGAGGGCGGCCTCCACTTCGTCAATAGCCTGGTAGATGACGGAGTAGAAGCGCAGGTCGACGCCCTCGCGATCCGCAAGTTCCCGGGCCTTGCCCTCTGGACGGACGTTGAAGCCGATGATGACTGCGTCGGACGCAAGCGCCAGGTTGACGTTTGTCTCCGTGATCGCGCCCACACCCCGGTCGATGATGCGCAACGAAACCTCATCGCCCACATCAATCTTGAGCAGGGCGTCCTCCAGTGCCTCGACGGACCCGGAGACGTCGCCCTTGAGGATGAGGTTGAGTTCCTGCACCTCACCGGATTCAAGCGACTTGAGGAAATCCTCAAGACTGCGACGCCCGCGACGCTTGGCGAGTTGAGCATTGCGCTCACGTGCCTGCCGCGTCTGAGCGATCTGCCTGGCTGTGCGGTCTTCCTCGACCACAAGGAAGGAATCGCCGGCGTTGGGAACGGAGGTCAGCCCCAACACCATCACTGGTCGTGACGGCAGTGCCTCTTCCACATTGTCGCCGTTCTCATCGAGCATCGCTCGAACGCGGCCATACGCGCCACCAGCAACGATCGAAACCCCTGGACGCAGGGTCCCGCGCTGCACGAGGACAGTTGCGACTGGACCCCGACCGCGGTCAAGGTGCGCTTCAATTGCGACACCTTGAGCGTCCTGGGTCGGGTTGGCTCGAAGATCAAGGGTCGCATCGGCGGTCAGGAGCACGGCATCAAGCAACTCGTCGATACCCATGTTCTGCTTCGCGGAGACATCAACGAACATCGTCTCGCCGCCGTATTCCTCAGCAACGAGGCCATATTCGGTGAGTTGGGCACGAACCTTCGCGGGATCCGCACCTTCCTTGTCAACCTTGTTGACGGCCACCACAATCGGTACGTCCGCGGCCTGGGCATGGTTCAGCGCCTCCACGGTCTGTGGCTTCACGCCGTCGTCCGCCGCGACCACGAGGATCGCGATGTCGGTGACCTTCGCGCCGCGGGCACGCATCGCGGTGAACGCCTCGTGACCAGGGGTATCGATGAAGGTGATCTTGCGCTCGTCATCGGTGTCCTTGTGAGCGGTGATTTGGTACGCGCCAATGTGCTGCGTGATACCGCCGGCTTCCCGATCCCCCACCGTGGTGCTGCGGATTGCGTCGAGCAACTTGGTTTTACCATGATCAACGTGACCCATGACCGTCACGACCGGCGCTCGCTTCACCAGTGCGGACTCGCCGCCCTCATCTTCACCGAACTCAAGATTGAAGGTCTCAAGCAGTTCGCGGTCCTCGTCCTCCGGGGAGACAACCTGAACTTCGTAGTTCAATTCCGCGCCAAGCAGTGCCAGCGTGTCGTCGTTGACTGATTCGGTTGCGGTAACCATTTCGCCAAGCTTGAACAGAACGCTGACGAGACTGGCCGGGTTGGCGCCGATCTTGTCGGCGAAATCGGTGAGCGATGCACCACGCGGGAGCGTGATCGATTGCCCGTTACCCATCGGGACCGTGGCACCGCCGATCGTGGGCGCGGCCATGTTGTCAAACTCTTGACGTTTCGCCCGCTTTGACTTGCGACCACGCGCCGGACGGCCACCGGGACGGCCTCCACCACGACCGCCAAAGGCTCCACCTGGTGCTCCTGGACCGCCGGGGCGACCTCCGCCACCACCGAAGCCACCAGGACGACCTCCGCCGCCACCACCAGCACCGCCGGGACGACCGCCACCGGGACCGCCGCTGTATCCGCCGCCACCTCCAGCGCCAGCGCCACCGGGACGTTGACCGGGACCGCCTGGTCGCTGACCGGGGCCGCCTGGTCGCTGACCGGGGCCGCTTGGACGCTGGCCAGGTCGCGCACCCGGCGCACCTTGGCGGGCCTGTGGACGTGGCGGCATGCTGCCCGGGTTGGGTCCGGGCGCACCCTGCCGCTGCATCCCAGAGCTTCCACCACTACTGAATGGGTTGTTTCCCGGTCGCGGCCCAGTTGGACGCATGCCGCTGGCACCAGTGAACGGGTTGTTGCCTGGCCGAGGCCCGGCAGGACGGGCAGGCGCCGGAGTTGGGCTGCTGGCAGCAGGCGCCTCTGGCGTATCCGCAGCGGTCGGCGCAGGTGCCACGTCAGCTGCGGGTGCGGCGACCGGTGCCGTCGGCACAGCCGGGGTCGGCACCACATCAGGTGCGGGCGGCGGAACGGGTTTGGGCGCACCATCAGCGGGACTCGGCGCGGCTTTCTTGGCTGCAGCCTTCTTGGCGGGCGCCTTCTTGGCAGCCGCATCGGCTGGCGCATCCGGATAGGCATCGCGCAATTTGCGGGCAACCGGAGCTTCAATTGTCGATGAGGCCGACTTAACGAACTCACCCATTTCCTGCAGTTTTGCTAGAGCGGTCTTGCTATCAATCCCGAGCTCTTTCGCGACTTCATATACGCGGGCCTTGGCCACTGTTCTCCGTCCTGGCCCGGGCGCGTGCTCGGACCCTATTCGTGCCTATACGGGTTCATAGCTGGTAACTCATCGAGCGCTCATCCCACTGCTCCTGAACTATCGGCTGCTAGGTGATCCTGAGGCGAGCTGGTTGCTCACCGATTCGGTGTCGAGCGGACCCTGCCAGCGTAATGCGCGTGGTAGGGCTCGGCGCCGAAGTGCTGATTCCACACAATCAGATCGTGGATGCACGTACGCACCGCGACCAGGCAATGTGGAGTCCCTGTCAATCGTCAGATTTCCACCTACGACGACAAGACGCACCAGGTCGGCCTTGTCCACGCGTTCACGACACCCCACGCACGTTCTGACCGGTTGATGGTCATTGCTGCGTGGCTTGTCCCCTGATGGCGGTAACGAGGCCGTCGGCCAGTCTACCTCGCGATCCCCCGCGCGGTCACTCACCCGTCGACTCGGCGCGGTTCTGCAGTTCCGCCGAGGGTTCCGTCTGCTCTTCGGGATCTTCCGCATCGCTGTGGATATCAATCCGCCAGCCCGTCAAACGTGCAGCCAAGCGTGCGTTCTGGCCGTCTCGGCCAATCGCCAGTGAAAGTTGGTAGTCAGGAACGACCACGCGCGCGGAACGGGCCTCGGCATCAACCACCTGAACGCTCGATACCCGCGCCGGGCTCAGAGCATTGGCCACGAATGTTGCCGAATCGGCATCCCAGTCGATGATGTCGATCTTCTCGCCCTGTAGTTCAGTCGTAACCGCGCGAACTCGCTGGCCCATGGGGCCAATGCAGGCGCCCTTTGGATTGACGTTCGGAACGGTGGCCCGGACCGCGATCTTGGAACGATGCCCGGCCTCCCGAGCGACCCCCACGATTTCGACCGTGCCGTCGGCGATCTCTGGGGCTTCCATCTTGAAGAGGTTCCGGACGAGGTCGGGGTGCGTGCGCGACAGAATGACCTGTGCTCCCTTGGGACCCTTGCGGACCGATACAACCTGGCACTTCAGCCGAGTCCCATGGGAGTAGTCGTCAGTCGGGACCTGCTCGGCCGCCGGGATGGATCCCTCGACCTTCCCAAGTTCAACTTGAACCGACCGTGGGTCGCGGGATTGCTGAACGATTCCACTGACTAGGTCGCCCTCCCTGCCCGAGAACTCGCCAAACGTCACATCGTCGTTCGCTTCCCGCAGGCGTTGCATCAGCACGTTGCGCGCAGTGGTGGCGGCGATCCGACCGAATTCCGGCGGGGTGTCATCGAACTCTCGTGGCTCACCGGTCTCGTCATCGGTTTCCCGCGCCCAGACCGTGACGTGTCCGGACTGGCGGTCCAACTCCACGCGTGCGTCTTGCCGAGCACCGGGAGTGTGGTGGTAGGCCACCAGAAGCGCCTGCTCGATACTGCCAACCACCGTGTCCAGGGAGAGGTCCCGTTCACTAACCAGAGCCTTCAGGGCCGCGACGTCGATATCCATGACTACTTCTCCCCCCTGGTGCGGTTGAACTCAACCTCAACGACGGCCCGAGCGACATCGCCATACGCCACTGTCTCAGGGCCGATCTTCGTCACGATCTCGGCGGCCGAATCCGATGATGTGACGATCCGACCGTGCACACGGCGGCCATTGACTAGCTCAATGTTGACAAGGCGATCCTGCGCCCGACGCCAATGTCGAGGCTCGGTCAGTGGCCGATCAACCCCGGGGGATGTGACTTCTAGAACGTACGCCGTTTCCCCGTAGAGGTCGTCAGCGTCGAGGGCCTCGGAGCACCGGCGGGAAACTAGGGCGACCGTGTCAAGGTCGATGCCGCCGTCTCGGTCCACCGTCACGACGACCACACTGCGGGAGCCTGCCTTGCGGACCTTCACTTCTTCAAACTCAACACCGGCTGACTCAACCGCCGGGGTAAGGAGGGATCGCAACCGTTCATCAGATACTGCTGCCACGACGACTCTCCTTATGTAGTTGGCCCTCGAATGTCGATTGTGGCCGACACCCGCCAGGTAATCCAGTGCGCACTCATCCTAGACGCCCGTCGTTGCCTACGCTGTGCCCGTGACTGCTTTGCCTACTCGACGCGCAATCCTGCAAGTGGCTGCGGTGGCGCCACTAGCCGCGCTGGCCGCGTGTGGAACAACCGAAGGCGGCCCGACCGGCAATGCAGACGACGCCGTTCGTCAATCGGTGGCGGACAGCGAACAATTCATCATCAGCCGCTACGACGCGACCATCGCCGCGTTCCCCGCACTTGCCGACAAGTTGCAGCCACTTCGCGACCAGCACGCAGAGCACCTAGCAGCACTCGGTTCAGATCCCGCTAAGCCCGATGAGCCCGCCCCCGCGGTCGCGAAGACGGCAACGGCGGCGGTTCAAGCCCTTACCGCTGCGGAGAGAAAGGCGGCACAGGATCGAACTGCGTCTTGCGGCCAGGCCACCGGCGGCGACCTCATCTGGAACCTCGCACTCATCGCTTCGTCTGAGGCCCAACACGCAGCACAGCTTGCAAAGGGGGCAACATGAGTGACCAAGCCGTCGAGAACCTCACTCAGGCACTGGCGGGCGAATATGCCGCCACTTACGCATACGGACTCATTGGGGCGCGACTCATCGGTGCAGAGCAGGGCCGCGCGCGAAGGGCGCTTGACAGTCACCGCCAGGCGCGCGACGAGCTTCGGATCGATCTGGCCGCCTTGCAGGCAACCGTCCCGCCGCCAGCTCCGGCGTACGACACCGGCAGCGCCGTCGACACTGCAGCCCAAGCCAAGGCTCTTGCAGTCCAGACAGAGTTGAGACTCGTACGCAACTGGGCCGCGGTCGCTACCACTTCAGCGGGAGCTTCCAGAGAACGCGCCGTTCGCAATGCCCAAGAGTGCGCGACTCGGGCGGTCAGTTGGGGAGCATCAAGCCAAGCGTTTCCCGGCTAGTTCCGGTTGCAGCGGCTAGTCGATTAGCTGTTGCGACATTCGGCTATCACTGCGTCGACGGCGTCCACAATGGGAACCTCACGGCGTTCGTCGGTCACGCGATCCTTGATCTCGATGACACCATTTGCCAGACCCCGCCCAACAACAACGATGGTGGGGACCCCGATCAATTCGGCATCTTTGAACTTGACGCCCGGCGACGCGGCACGGCGATCGTCATACAAAATGCGCAGACCGTTCGCGTCTAGCTGCTCGGCAAGTTCCCCGGCGGCCGCATAGACCGCATCGTCCTTGCTGGCCGCAATGATGTGGACATCTGCCGGAGAGATGGACCGTGGCCAAATGAGTCCTTTGTCGTCGTGGCTTTGTTCGGCAACGGCCGCAACAGCGCGCGATACCCCGATTCCGTACGACCCCATCGTGACCACAACCTGCTTGCCATTCTCGTCGAGGACTTTCAAATCAAGCGCCTGCGCGTACTTGCGGCCGAGTTGGAAGATGTGGCCGATCTCGATACCGCGCGCGAGCGTGAGCGCACCAGCGCAGTTCGGACACGGATCCCCTTCCCGAACTTCGGCAGCCTCGATCGAGCCGTCTGGTGTGAAATCTCGGCCCGCGACCACGTTGATCGCGTGTTGTTCGGGAGCATTGGCCCCGGTTAGCCAGGCAGAACCGGTCACCACCCGTGGGTCAACGACGTAGCGAATGCCTGATTCGCTTTCCTGCCCCAGGACCTGCGGACCGATGTATCCAGGCACCAGGACTGGGTAACTCTTGAAGTCCTTGTCCTCGAAGGCTCGAACCGTTGCAGGCGCGACGGCGGCTTCCAGGCGCTTCTCGTCAACGGCCCGGTCGCCCGGAATACCGATGACCAGCGGCGATTGCGTGCCATCGGCGAACTCGAGCATCACAACGACGTTCTTCAGGGTGTCCGACGCCTGCCAAGTGCGTGGGTCGGAACTCAGCGCCGGATCGGTATTCGCAAAGTCGACTAGTTGTTCAATGGTCCCGCAATTCGGGGTCGCGACGGTTGCCGACGGCGGTGTCGTCAAGGCATCGACCTGCGGGCCCGGCGTCGTTACCACCGCTTCGACATTGGCGGCGTAGTCGCAGTTCTGGCACCGAACGAAGGTGTCTTCGCCGTTTTCACACGGCGCCAGAAACTCCTCGCTCGCCGAACCACCCATCGCGCCGGAGGTTGCCGAGCAGATCACGTAGGACAAGCCCAGGTCGTCGAACGTCTTGATGTACGCGTCGCGATGCCGCTGGTAGCTCTCGACGAGCCCAGCGTCAGTGTGGTCGAAGGAGTACGAGTCCTTCATGACGAACTCGCGACCCCGCAGAATTCCGGCTCGGGGGCGAGCCTCATCGCGATACTTGGTCTGAATCTGAAATAGCGAGACGGGCAGATCCTTGTACGACGAGTACTCGCTCTTCACCAGCAACGTGAACATCTCTTCGTGCGTGGGTCCCAGCAGGTAGTCCGATTCCTTGCGGTCCTTCAGGCGGAACAGCGTTGGCCCGTACTCGTCCCAGCGACCGGTCGTTTCGTAGGGTTCGCGCGGAAGCAGCGCTGGGAAATGAACCTCTTGAAAACCAGCGTCCACCATTTGCTTGCGGACGATTTCTTCAACGTTGCGCAGCACCCGGTATCCGAGTGGAAGCCAGGTGAAGATCCCCGGCGCCACCCTCCGGACGTATCCAGCACGCACCAACAGCCGGTGGCTCGGGACCTCAGCATCGGACGGGTCATCGCGCAGAGTCCGCAAGAACAACGTCGACATGCGCAACAACACAAGGGGCTCCTTCAACTTGGGGGTCATCCGATCGCATGGCTGATGACCTAAGTCTGACTGGTCAGTGACTCGTGTCGGCGAACAATGCTGCGCACAGGCTATCCGTGTCGGCCGAGAATCACCCCCGACATACCCCCAACCTCGCCCGGGCAGTGTGGAGTTGTTGGGGCAATTCCTCAGGAATTGCCCCAACAACTCCACACTCAACGAAGGGTAAGGAGTCCGAGGTGGGGCTGGAACTGCACCAACACCGGACTAGAACAGGACCGTTGCAAACGTTCCGACCTGGCGGAATCCGACATGCTTGTATGCCCGGAGCGCGGGGACATTGTGTCTATTCGCGTACAGACTGATCCGAGGCGCGTGGTCAATCCTCGCCGCCCGCACCACAGCGGACAGTCCGCTCACAGAAAGGCCCTTACCCCGAAGGACGGGATCAACCCAGACTCCCTGAAGCTGGGCGCTACCCCGCCCGACCGCGCCTATCTCTGCTTTGAAGATCGTCCTTCCGTCATCGATGCGGCCGTACACCCGGCCCTGCCCAATTGCCTGCCCAACTCGGGCTCGGTAACCCGGGCCGCGGCCTCCGGCAACCGGCGACAGGCCGACTTCCTCGGTGAACATGTCGATCGCCGCAGGCAGAAATGCATCGAGGTCGCCAATGTTGAGCCGCCGCACGTCCACAAGTGGCTCGGGCTCCGGATCCTGCGCGCACACCATCAATGGCTGGTCGTCGCGCAGTTCGCGGCACGGACCCCAGTCAGCTTTCAGACGACCCCACAGATCTATGACTTCTTCGCGATATCCCACAATCGCAGATGACCGCCGACCTGCCCGAGCGAGTCGCGCGGCGAACGCCGAGCGGGCTTGTTCGGTCGTCTCCACCAAAATGACATTCGGACCAACAAAAACCGCTGACCGAAGCGAGCCGTTGGTGTACCAACCCCAGGTGGGCCCACCAGCACCCATCGGATCGAGTTGGGCGGCAACGACTCGCTCGGCCACCACGGAATAGGCGTCGGGATCGCGGTCGAGCAGGTCAACCAACGCTGAAACATCGTCGGGTCCAAGCTCGCGTAGGACTCCGTCGATTGCGTCAGCTGACGGAGACAGTGGGTCCGGGCGTTTCATCGCTCGCGTCACCTTCGGCCGACATCGATTCGGCGAGGCGCATTGCCTCTTCGATCAACGTCTCAACGATCAATGCTTCCGGCACTGTCTTGATGACCTCACCCTTCACGAAGATCTGGCCCTTGCCGTTGCCAGACGCAACACCCAGATCGGCGTCACGCGCCTCCCCTGGGCCGTTGACGACGCAGCCCATGACGGCCACCCGCAACGGAACATCCATGCCCTCCAGGCCAGCGGTGACCTGCTCAGCCAGGGTGTAAACGTCAACCTGAGCGCGCCCGCACGACGGACAAGACACGATCTCCAGACCACGCTCGCGAAGGTTCAACGATTCCAGAATCTGCAGGCCGACCTTGACTTCCTCCTCCGGCGGTGCCGACAGAGAGACGCGAATTGTGTCTCCGATGCCCTTGCTGAGGAGCGCGCCAAAAGCGACGGCGGATTTGACGGTCCCCTGGAACGCTGGACCGGCTTCGGTGACGCCGAGGTGCAACGGGTACTCGCACTGTTCCGCCAGCAACTCATACGCGCGCACCATGACAACCGGATCATGGTGTTTTACGGAGATTTTGATGTCACGGAAGTCATGTTCTTCGAATAGCGAGCACTCCCAGAGTGCTGATTCAACGAGTGCTTCCGGCGTCGCCTTGCCGTACTTCGCCAGGATGCGTTTGTCCAGGGATCCGGCATTGACACCGATCCGGATCGGCGTCCCAGAATCCTTCGCGGCGCGCGCGATTTCCCCCACCCGGCCGTCGAACTCCTTGATGTTTCCCGGATTGACCCGCACAGCCGCGCAACCTGCATCGATCGCGGCGAAGATATATTTGGGCTGGAAGTGAATATCGGCAATAACCGGAATCCCCGACTTCTTGGCAATCTGACCAAGGGCCTGCGCGTCGTCCTGACTCGGAACTGCGACCCGAACAACCTGGCATCCAGTCGCCGTCAAAGCGGCAATCTGCTGCAGCGTCGAATTAACATCCGCCGTGACAGTGGTGCACATCGACTGGACACTGATCGGAGCATCTCCCCCGACAAGAACTGGGTGCGTCGGATGTCGCAGTTCCAACTGACGCGACTTGCGCCGCGGCGCCAATACCGGTGGAGGCGGTTGGGGCATGCCAAGCGCAACGCTCATACGCCAAGTATGCCCCTAACCGGGAACGCGGACCACGGCGTGGGCAACCCAACAGCAGTCGCCAAAGCTCTCGCTCAGCCGATCTTCACCGGATTGACCACGTCCGCGTACAACAACAGTGCGCTCATCCCGATGAGAATGAAGGCCACCGCGTATGCCAGGGGCAGCGCCTTTGCAACGTCGACGGGGCCCGGATCAGGACGATGCCGCAAGCGCGCGATCTGGCGCCGTGCCCCCTCCCACAAAGCTCCAGCAACATGCCCACCATCCAACGGCAACAACGGAATGAGGTTGAACAGGAAGAGGAAGAGGTTCAGTGACGCGACCATTCCCAGGAGTTGCACGACCTTCAGGTTCGCAGGTGCCTCGGCGCCAGCGACTTCGCCGCTAATGCGGGTGACACCCACAACACCGATTGGCCCGTTGGGGTCACGCTCTTCCCCGCCGAATGCCGCCTGGCCAACGCCGACCAGCTTTGACGGGATCGCAACCAAGGCCTGCGCGGTACGAACTGATAGATCCCACATCTGGGCGGGTACGGCAGTGATCGGTTGTGGCTGCAACACAATTTCCGGTCCCATTCCGAGGAAGCCCTGTGGAGCAACGTCCTTGGTTACCTGACCGTCGACGATGACCGCACGGGTCACCACTTCTACGTTCGGATTGAGCGTCACCGGTTGCCCGTTGCGGGTCACACCAAGGTTCGCCGGACCCGCGGGACTCTGCCGAATGGCATCTGAAAGTTGCTGCCAGGACTCCATCGCCGTGCCGTTGTAACTGGTGATGACGTCGCCGACTCTAAGGCCAGCTGCGGCGGCTGGACTCTTTGAGGCGCCGGGCGCACATCCGTTGGGATCCTGCGTAGCAGACAGCGAAGGCGTGCACGGGGCAACCTCGGAAACCGTCAACGTCGTTGCCGGTGTTCCGAAGCCTACGAGCAGGATTGAGAACAGAATGAACGCCAGAATCAGGTTCATGACGGGTCCACCGAGCATTACAACGAGCTTCTTTGGTGAACTCAACTGGTAGAACGAGCGCTTCTCATCCTCTGGCGTAATCACTTCTTCCCGCGCCTGAGTCCGGGCGTCCTCAATCATGGCGGACAACCGACCCGTCGACGACGACTTCACCTTGCCGTCAGGTCCCGGCGGGTACATCCCGATCATCCGGATGTAGCCCCCGAATGGGATCGCCTTCACCCCGTATTCGGTCTCACCCTTCTTACGCGACCAGAGAGTCGGGCCGAATCCGATCATGTATTGCGTGACCTTCACGCCGAACTTCTTCGCAGGAATGAGGTGACCGAGCTCATGCCAAGCGATCGAAAACAGAATCGCGAAGACGAACGCGACAATCCCAATCGCTTCAAGCATCGCGTCTACCCTCCGATCACTTCTTGCGCGGCGGGCCGCGCCCAAGCCTCCGCTGCAAGGACTGCAGCGACGCTTAGGTCAGCGTCTGGAACGAAGGTTGAACCCTCGCCTATGCCCGTCCCGTCTACATGATGCGCTACAACCTGCTCCACTGTCGACAGGATGCCGGGGAAAGCCAACCGGCCGTTGAGGAAGGCCGCGACACACTCCTCGTTAGCCGCGTTGAAGACCGCCGGGGCGGTACCACCGAGCGCTCCCACCTCGCGGGCGATCCGAACAGCGGGGAACGCGGCCTCGTCAAGGGGATAGAACTCCCATGTCGCGGCTTGACTCCAGTCGCAAGCGGGCGCGGCGCCTGCGACACGGTCCGGCCAACCAAGGCCAAGCGAAATCGGCATCCGCATATCCGGTGGGCTCGCCTGGGCGATCGTGGAACCATCGACGTACTCAACCATTGAGTGCACGATCGACTGGGGGTGGACCACTGTCGCGATTCGGTCGTATCCGATGTCGAACAGCAGATGTGCCTCGATGACCTCAAGACCCTTGTTGACCAACGTCGCGGAGTTGATGGTGACCACCGGACCCATTGACCACGTCGGGTGAGCCAGCGCCTGCTCGGGAGTGACATCAGCCAACTTGTCTGCCGACCACCCGCGGAAGGGTCCGCCCGAAGCGGTGAGCACCAACCGCGCCACCTCGGAATCGGCCCCTGCACGCAATGCCTGAGCAAGCGCGGAGTGTTCGGAGTCAACCGGCACGATCTGGCCCGGTTTGGCAGCAGAAGTGACAACGGATCCACCAACGACCAGTGATTCCTTGTTCGCCAGCGCGAGGGTCGCCCCACTGTTGAGCGCGCCCAGAGTCGGCTCCAAGCCGACAGAGCCCGTCATGCCATTCAGCACCACATCGCACTCAAGTCCGGCGACGTCCGTTGCCGCCGTTGGACCGGCAAACACTTCTGGAATCACAAACTCGCCGGGGCGAAGTCCTCTGTGCCTAGCTTCTTGATCAATTGTGAGCGCTAGCGAAATGGCCGCGTCAGGGTCAGCAACCGCGACGACCTCGGCGCCAGTGTCCAGGGCTTGCCGCGCCAGCAACTTCAGATCTGAGCCACCGGCGGCGAGGGCAACCACCCGGAAGCGCTCAGGATTGCGAGAAACGATGTCGAGGGCTTGCGTGCCGATAGAACCGGTGCTTCCGAGAAGCACGATTTCGCGGGTCACCGAATCATTGTCCCCTACTGGCCCTCGTCTTGAACTAGAGGTCGAGGTCGGTCAGCACGAGCACCCGATCCTCGGTGAAGTCACGCATCGCACTGCGAAGCCCTTCGCGGCCGCTGCCGCTGTCCTTCGTTCCTCCGTACGGCATCTGGTCAGCCCGGTAGCTCGGCACGTCTCCCACAATCACACCGCCGACTTCAAGTTCCCGCTGCGCTCGGAAAGCCACTTGGATGTCATGCGTGAACACTCCACATTGCAGTCCGAACCGCGACCGGTTGACGATGTCAAACGCCTCATCTATTCCTTGGAACGTCCGGATTCCCAGCACTGGTCCGAATGCCTCGTTGCAGCCGAGCGAGCTTGATTCCGGGATGTTCCGCAACACCGTCGGCTCTACGAAGGTTCCGTCCCTACCGCCGCCGCAAAGCAGTTGAGCGCCGACTGCAACCGCCTCTTGCGTCCAACTGGCAATTCGTTGGGCAGATGCCTCGTCGATAACCGGCCCAACCAGATCTCCCGGGTTACTCGCTGAGCCGCCACCTAGGGATTGCACCTGCTCGACAACCAGCGGGATCAATTGCTCCGCAAGCTCTTGGGCAATCAAGAGGCGCTGGACACTGATGCAGGACTGACCCGCTTGATACATCGCGAATGTGGCAACCCGCTGAGCCACCCATGCAAGGTCCTCCTGGCCGCCGTAATCGGCACACACGACTGCCGCCGCATCTCCACCGAGTTCCAACACCACCTTCTTCCTGGGAACTCGGTCAGCGATATCGAACCCCACAACATCCGACCCAGTGAAGCTCACGATTGGCAGGCGTGGGTCGTCAACCAAAGCCAGGGTCTGCTCCACTGCGACCGGAAGCACACTGACGGCACCTGCGGGCAGGGCGGTCTCGGCGAGGATCTCACCAAGCAGCAAGGCTGACAGTGGTGTGCGCGGCGATGGCTTCACGATGACCGGTGCGCCGACTGCAATCGCGGGGGCAACCTTGTGCGCGACGAGATTGAGCGGGAAGTTGAACGGGGAAATTCCGAGAACGGGCCCAAGGGGGAATCGACGGATGATCGCCGCCCTTCCCGGTGTTGTTGCATCGGTGTCGAGCCGCTGGAGTTCACCGCCGAAGCGACGGGCTTCCTCTGCTGCCCAACGGAAGGTCGACTGGGCGCGTGTGACCTCCGCCCTGGCCCAGAACAACGGCTTACCGTTTTCCGCGCTGATCAGTTCCGCAATCTCATCGAACCGATCGCCGAGCGTCGCGGCCACATAGTCGAGGGCATCCGCCCTTGAGCCTGCCGAAAGTGCGCGACATTCCACCGACGCGCCAGCGGCCGCTGTAACTGCCCGCTCAACGCTGTCAGCACTGGGAATGACGTACTGGGCAATCAGTTGACCGTCTGCCGGACGATGCACCTCCCCGAGCTCACCGTCGTCAATGCGCTGCCCTGCTACCCAGAATCCCGCTGCCATGGTCGCCATCCTGCCGCAGCCCGGTGGCATCCGGCGGGTGACCTGGCTCATATGGCAGATAGGCCCGTCCGATCCGCCAAACCCTTATGACTTATGGCTTATACAAATTCATCATTTCAATAGTTTTGACGGGACTTCAGATGACATTGGGCTCGCTCGGCATCGATCGGCCGCTATACGAAATCAAAGCTGAGCTCTTCAAGGCCCTCGGGCATCCGGCGCGAATTCGAATTCTCGAGCTGATGGCCGACGGTGAAGTGGCGGTCGCGACACTGCTCGCGGACACTGGAATGGAACCGTCACACTTATCCCAGCACTTGGCCGTGCCTTGGCGCGCGGGAGTCGTCACCAGCCGAAGGGAAGGTAACGCGGTCTTCTATCGAACCGCGAAACCCTCGGTTGGGGCCCTACTCGCAGCGGCGAGAGAGCTCCTAGTGGATGCACTGTCCCGGACTCATTCGACCCTGGTCGCGCTGCCGTCGGGATAGCACTCATCATTGGGCTGCAGCAGATCCCGAACCATCTCCCAGTCCCCTCACTGCCGGACCTGGGCCGGATCACCGTGCAAAGCCTCCTCGGGTCTGCTCTCGCCGTGGCAGTGCTGGTTGCGATTGAAAGCCTGCTGTCAGCGAAAGTCGCGGACGGCATGAGCGATTCGACACCCACCCAACCGGGCCGCGAACTCTTCGGTCAAGGACTGGCGAACATCGCAGTTGGCCTGTTTCGGGGGGATGCCCGCGACCGGGGAAATCGCACGCACCGCCGTGAGCGCAGGGAGCATGTGTCATCGAGGCTCGTCCAGCTGCGGCGGGCAAGCCAGGCAGATCCGCCCCTTCTACGCAGTGCTCGCAGCCAGTTGCCCGCATGCGCCATCGATCTCACGGCCGCGAGTGTCCCGAACCGTTACCGCCACACCGTGACGCTCCAACGTGGACACGAAGTCTGCCTCCGACTCGGGCCGTGAGGCCGTCCACTTCGAGCCAGGCGTCGGATTGAGCGGAATGAGGTTCACATGCACCAGTTTGCCGCGTAGTAGCCGCCCCAAGTGATCCGCTCGTTCAGACTGATCATTGATGTCCCTGATCAGGGCGTATTCGATCGACACACGGCGTTTGGTCTTGTCGGCGTACTCCCACGCTGCGTCAAGCACCTCGCCCACGGGCCAGCGGTTGTTGACTGGGACTAGCTCGTCGCGCAGATCATCGTCAGGCGCGTGGAGCGAAACCGCCAAGGTGAAGGGCAAGCCCTCTTCTGCGAGCTGTCGAATCCGGGGAACGAGGCCCACCGTCGACACTGTGATGCCGCGGGCAGACATACCGAGGCCCTCGGGAGCTTCGGAGGTCAGCAAGCGCAGCGCTTTCATCACGCGAGAGTAGTTCGCCAACGGCTCCCCCATACCCATGAGGACGACGTTCGATACCCGCCCCGGGCCGCCAGCGACCTCACCCCTGGCCAACATTCGCGATCCAGCCAATACCTGCTCAACGATTTCGGAAGTCGAAAGGTTGCGCGTCAACCCTGCCTGCCCGGTGGCACAGAACGGGCAGTTCATTCCACACCCCGCCTGGCTGGAAACACACATCGTGACGCGATTCGGATATCGCATGAGGACGCTTTCAACAAGTGACCCATCGTGCAATCGCCACACCTGCTTGACCGTCTTTCCCTGGTCGCAGCTCAACGTGCGAACCGGTGTCAGCAATGGTGGGAGCAGTTCGGCGCGAATGGCGTCACGCGCACTGCCGGTCAGATCCGTCCACGTGTCCGGATTGTCATTGAGTCGGCCGAACCATTGCCGTGACAACTGATCTGCCCGAAACGCGGGGATTCCCATCCGGGTCACCGCTGCCTTTCGCTCGGCGAGAGTCAGGTCGCTCAGGTGTCGCGGAGGGAGCTTGCCACTCTGCTTTGCGGCGCGCTCAACAAACCCGCGGGTTGGTTCCGGAAGGTCCTGAGTCGGCACCGGGTAAGCGTCTCACACGAGGCGATACCCAAGCCCCGGCTCAGTGATCAGGTGAGCGGGGCGTGCGGGTTCAGGCTCAAGCTTGCGACGCAGGGCGGCCATGTGAACGCGCAGGTAGTTGGCTTGATGTTCGTAGCCAGGTCCCCAGACCTCAGCAAGCAACTGCTGCTGACTGACGAGCTTGCCGTAGTTGGCCGCCAACAAGTCGAGGATGTGCCATTCGGTCGGCGTCAGCCGAACCTGTTCTGATCCCCGCGTCACAAGACCGGCGCTGCGATCAATCTGAAATGCCGATGTGGTGACGATGGGTTCGTCAACGGTCGCCGAACGCATTTGTGCGCGCCGTATCGCCGCGCGAACCCGCGCGACAAGTTCGGCCATGTCAAACGGCTTCGTCACGTAGTCATCTGCGCCGTGCTCCAGTGCGCGAACCTTCTCCTCGCTGCTGCTGCGCGCCGACAGCACGAGGATCGGAATCTCGCTCCATCCCCGAATGCCATCAAGGACATCAATGCCGTCCATGTCCGGGAGTCCAAGGTCGAGGATCACAAGGTCGGGCTTGACTCGAGCAACCTTGTCCAGCGCGGAACGGCCAGTTGCCGCACCTTCAACTCGGTACTCGCGAGCCCGAAGGTTTATGACGAGCGCGTGCAGTAGGGGCGCCTCGTCGTCAACAACCAGAATCGTTGTCACGGCGCTACCTTCCCGGTCCGAGGAGTGGTAACTGGAACTGGGGTTGAGGGATCAGCGAGGTTCGGTAGCTCGGAGAGCCTCAGGGGCACTGAAACGACCATTGTCAGCCCACCACCGGGTGTGTCCTCAACATCAATCGTCGCCGAAATCAATTCTGCGAGACCGGCAGCGACGGCGAGGCCCAGGCCAACGCCACCGGCTGCCGATTGTTTGTGGTCTCCCGGCCGCAGGAACGGCTCGAACATTGACGCTCGCTCTTCCTGCGGAACTCCCGGTCCCTGATCCACGATCCGGATATCAACGTGATGGTACGGCTCGGTGATTTCACCAGCATCGATCCGAACCGGAACACCACCGCTCGGTTGGCGAACCGCATTTTCCGCGATGTTCGCGAGGATGCGCTCCAGCAGTGCAGGGTCGGTACTAATCACCGGTAGGTTCTCGCCTATTTCGCTGACAACCCGATCTGGGGGAAGCCCTGCGATGGCTCGCTGCACGACTTCTTCAACAACGGCTTGCCGCTCCAAAGGTTTAACCGAACCGGTCTGAAGGCGATTCATGTCCAGCAGATTCGTGACCAGGGAGCTCAGACGATCCGTGCCCTGGTGGGCGGCCGCAAGCAGTTGCTGTCGATCATCCTCAGTGAGGGGTAGCCGCTCGTCCGCGAGGGTGGACAGCGCCGCCTTGATACCAGCGATTGGGGTGCGTAGATCGTGGGACACCGTCGCGAGCAGAGTCCGGCGGGCATTTTCGGCCTCGCGCAGGCGGGTGGCATCCGACGCGCGGCTGATAAGACGGTCGCGTTCGAGCAGCGATCCCGCCTGCGCGGCGTAGACCGTGAGAATGCGTCGCTGCGACACCGTCAATGCCCCTCCCGTACCCGCAAGGACAAGCCCCTGGCCGCCGTCAACCATTACGTCTGCGCGATCCGGCGAGGCGATCAACTCATCCCCCACCGACTCAACAACTCGGTAGCTCTGGCTCCCCGTACCCCGCTCAAACAACGCCGCCGATCGCAGCGAGAATGTTTCGCAAGCTTGCGTAAGCAGCCCGGTAACCAGGTTGCTCTGGCGGCGAAGAACTCCCGTCGACAAGTCACTGAGCGCCTCGGCTTCGGCACGGCGGACCGCAGCTTCGGTCGCGAGTGCCACACTCCGGTCCACGACTACGGCGATCGTGCATCCGACGAGGACGAAGAGCACCAGCGAAACGAGGTTCTCCCGTGCGCCAATCTCGAAACTGTCCACAGGTGGCACGAAGAACCAGTTGACCAGGAATGTTCCGACAATAGATGCGGTGAGCGCCGCCGCGAGACCGCCTACGAGGGTGCAGCCAACGACTGCAAACAGCATCGCGAGGAGCACCAGCGATAGGTCAAGGTTCTGGTGGAGCGCGTCGAGCACCACCGCGATGATCACAGGTGCGAGCACAGCTGAGATCACGCCAATCGATCTTCGTCGCCTCGACAACACGCGTCTGACCGGTGGACCCAGGAGTGATGACGCGGCTCGTTCATGTGTCACCACCTGAACGTCGATGTCGCCGGACCCACGAACAACGAGGTCCGCCGCGCTGGGGTGCAGCGCGGTACTCAGGCGCCCACGCCGAGACTCGCCAACAACGATTCTTGTGCCGTTGACAGATCTGGCGAACTCCAGAACTGACGTCGGCACGTCATCGCCGACGACGGTGTGGAACGTCCCGCCCAGTTCCTCAGCCAACGCGCGTTGTCGCACGAGTGCGTCAGCTTCAGTCCCGCGAGCGCCATCGCTACGAACGACGTGCACGGCCATCAGATCCCGTCCGGCGCTGCGTCCGGCCACCACCGCTCCCCGGCGCAGGAGCGTCTCACCTTCAGGTCCTCCGGTGAGGGCGACTACGACCCGTTGCCTTGCCGCCCACGTATCGCTAATGCCGTGATCGCTGCGGTAACTCTCAAGGCCTTCGTCTACTCGGTCGGCCAGCCAAAGCAGTGCCAACTCGCGGAGCGCACCGAGATTGCCCACCCGAAAGTAGTTGCCAAGCGCGGCGTCGATCTTGTCGGCCTTGTAGACATTGCCGTGCGCAAGGCGGCGCCTGAGCGCTTCCGGTGACATGTCCTCAAGCTCAATCTGGTCTGCCGCGCGGACGACGGAATCGGGCACCGTTTCGCGCTGTTTGATCCCGGTAATGGCCTCGACCGTGTCATTCAGTGACTCCAGGTGCTGAATGTTCACTGTCGTGATGACGTCGATCCCAGCATCGAGCAGTTCGTGAATATCCTCCCAGCGTTTCGCGTTGCGGGATCCAGGCACATTGGTGTGCGCAAGTTCGTCCACCAACGCCACCTCGGGGTGTCGGCGCAGAATCGCGTCGAGGTCCATTTCAGTGAACAGCGAACCTCGGTACTCCATCCGCCGACGCGGCACGACTTCAAGGCCCTCAACTAGTTCCTCGGTGTGGGCTCGGCCGTGGCTCTCCACGAAACCAACCACGACATCTGTCCCGCGCTCGGCCCTGCGATGACCCTCGCCGAGCATCGCGTACGTCTTACCAACCCCAGGGGCTGCCCCAAGGTAGATGCGCAGATGCCCTCGACCCATACCCTCACCTTCAACGCTTGGCGTTGCTGATCGCCAGGTTCAGCAACAGTACGTTGACGCGCTCCTCGCCAATAAATCCCAGCTGACGTCCAGTTGTGTTCTCGTTGACAAGCTGCGTGACGACGCCCTCAGTCAGACCGTTCGCCTTTGCCACCCGAGGGATCTGCAACCGAGCATATTCCGGACTGATGTGAGGATCGAGTCCACTGCCGCTGGCGGTTAGCGCATCGGGCGGAATTGCTCCCGTCACGGCATCCTGCTGCCGGATCGCCGAGCGTCGCTCGTCGATCGCGGTGAGGAGATCTTGGCTATTGGGTCCGAGGTTGCTACCGCCACTCGACTGAGCGTCATAACCATCGGTTCCAGCGGCAGACGGGCGGGGCTGGAACCAGCGAGCATCACTGAAGTTCTGTCCAATCAAAGACGATCCGACAAGTGCGCCATCACCCTTAGCCACCACCGAACCATTCGCGGCACCAGGTGCCAGCACCTTGCCGATGCCGGTCACCAGGAGTGGGTAGAGGATCCCGAGGACAAGAACACCCACGATGATCAACCGAATCGCTATCCAACTCTGTCGAGCAAACGCATTCACATCAATCACCCAATCCCAGGGATTTGCGACACTAAGAGGTCAATGATCTTGATTCCGATGAAGGGCGCGATCAGCCCGCCGACCCCATAGATCAGCAGGTTCCGGTTGAGCAACGTGGCAGAACTCGCCGGTCGGTATTTGACGCCCCGAAGCGCCAGCGGAATAAGCGCGACGATGACCAGTGCATTGAAGATGACGGCTGACAGCACAGCAGAATTGGGGCTGCCCAGCCTCATGACATTGAGCGCTTCAAGCCCTGGGAAAACCACGACAAACATCGCCGGCAGGATCGCGAAGTACTTCGCTACGTCGTTGGCAATCGAGAACGTCGTCAATGATCCGCGAGTGATGAGCAACTGCTTTCCGATCGCAACGATCTCGAGCAACTTGGTTGGGTTCGAATCGAGGTCGACCATGTTTCCGGCTTCCTTCGCGGCCGAAGTGCCCGTCGACATCGCGACACCCACATCAGCCTGCGCAAGGGCCGGCGCGTCATTGGTTCCGTCACCCGTCATGGCGACCAGTCGCCCACCCGCCTGTTCCTTCTTGATCAGCTCCATCTTGTCCTCGGGCGTCGCCTCGGCGAGTACGTCATCAACACCCGCTTCAGCCGCAATTGCGTGCGCGGTCGCCGGGTTGTCGCCGGTGATCATCACCGTGCGAATACCCATCCGTCGCAGTTCGGCAAACCGCTCAGCTATTCCCTCCTTGATGATGTCCTTGAGAAAGATCACTCCGAGAACTCGAGGGCCGTCTGCAACGACGAGCGGTGTACCACCAGAAGCGGAAATGGAATCCACCTGTTGCTCGGTTTCTCGTCCGATCTTGCCGCCCTGCTCCCGCACCCAGTGGAAGACCGAACCCGCAGCACCTTTGCGAATCGAATGCCCATCGGTGTCAACGCCGCTCATTCGAGTCTGAGCAGTGAATCCAATCCAATTCGCATCCTTGAGTTCGTTGACCTCCGTTGCCCGCAACCCGAATTGCTCTTTGCAGAGCACGACCACCGACCGACCCTCTGGCGTCGTATCCGCCAGGCTCGCCAACTGTGCAGCATGAGCCAACTCATTGATGTCGACCCCCGCCGCGGGCACCAACTCGTGGGCCTGCCGGTTTCCCAGAGTGATCGTTCCGGTCTTGTCGAGCAACAGCGTTGAGACGTCTCCTGCGGCCTCAACCGCGCGACCACTGAGTGCCAGCACATTTCGCTGAACCAGCCGATCCATCCCCGCGATTCCGATCGCAGACAGCAGCGCCCCGATCGTGGTGGGAATCAGGCAGACGAGCAGCGCTGCAAGCACAATCAGGGTTTGCGGAGCCTGCGAGTAGTTCGCAAGTGGTGCCAGCGCGGTGACGGCTACCAGAAAGATGATGGTCAGCGACGCGAGCAGGATGTTGAGCGCGATCTCGTTTGGCGTCTTGCGCCGGTCGGAACCCTCAACGAGGGCGATCATCCGGTCGATAGACGTCGAACCCGGCTCGGCCGTAATGCTGATGACGATTCGGTCGCTGAGCACTTTGGTCCCGCCGGTGACAGCACATCGGTCGCCGCCACTCTCCCTAATTACTGGGGCGGACTCACCGGTGATCGCGGACTCGTCAATGCTCGCCAACCCTTCGACGATATCGCCGTCCCCGGGAATGACATCACCGGCTTCACAGACAACTCGATCGCCAACGTGCAGATCAACGCCACGAACCTGCACGATCGAGCCGTCGGATCCGATCCGGCTTGCCATTGAGTCCCTCTTCGCCGCGCGAAGCGAAGCAGCCTGCGCCTTCCCACGGCCCTCGGCGACCGCGTCTGCCAAGTTCGCGAAGATCACCGTCAGCCAGAGCCAGACCGCAATCGACCAGGCAAAGGCGCTAGGAGACAAGACGGCCGCAACTGTCGTCACGACAGAGCCTACGAGCACGACGAACATCACCGGGGTGCGCAGCATGTGTACTGGGTTGAGCTTGCGCAACGCTGCCGGAAGCGACGTGATCAGCGACTTTGGTGAGAACGCACCGGCCGAAACCCGCTGCGCCTCTTGGACAGTTAGTGAGCTCATGACAGTCCTTCCGCTATTGGACCAAGCGCGAGTGCGGGGAGGTAGACGAGTCCGGCCAGCGCGACCGTTACGACGGCGAGTAAGCCCACGAATTGCGGCTTGTGCGTCGGCAACGTTCCACTCGTCTCTGGAACCTTCGACTGGTTGGCCAAAGACCCTGCGAGGCCCAACACGAAGATGATCGGCAGGAAGCGGCCTAGGAACATGGCAATCGCCAACGCAGAATTGTAGAAGTCCGTGTTCGCTGACAGCCCGGCAAACGCCGAACCGTTGTTGTTCGCTGCCGAGGTGAACCCGTAGAGCACCTCGCTGAGACCATGGGGCCCGGAGTTCAGCATCGAGGACCGCCCAGTCTCGGTGGACATCGCAATTGCTGTGCCGATCAATGCAAGTGCGGGTGTCACCAAGATGTACAGCGACGCCAACTTGATTTCGCGGCCACCGAGCTTCTTCCCCAGATACTCCGGTGTCCGGCCGACCATCAGTCCTGAAATGAAGACCGTCACGACGGCCAGGATCAACATTCCGTAGAGCCCTGACCCCACACCGCCAGGGGCGACTTCACCCAGGCCCATGTTCAAAATGAGCATGCCTCCGCCAAGGGGCGTGTAGGAATCGTGCATCGAATCGACGGCGCCGGTGGATGTCAACGTGGTGCTCGCACCGAAGACGGCCGAAATCGGGACTCCGAAGCGGACTTCCTTCCCTTCGGTCGCCGCTCCGGCAGCCTGAAGCGCCGCACCAGCGTGCGCATTCTCGGCGGCGACCGTCAGTGAGACCGAAATGGCCCAGAGGATTGTCATCGTCGCGAGGATGGCGAAACCCTGCCGCAACTGCCCGACCATTCGCCCGAAGGTTCGCGGGAGGCTGAACGGGATCGCGAGCAGCAGGAAGATCTCAAGCAGATTCGTTAGCGGCGTTGGATTCTCAAACGGGTGCGCGGAGTTCGCATTGAAGAATCCGCCACCGTTGGTTCCCAACTCCTTGATCGCTTCCTGACTCGCGACTGGTCCGCCCGGTAACGTCTGAGTCCCGCCCGCGAGCGTTGCGACAGACGTGTCGGCGAAGTTCTGAACCACGCCGGATACCAGCAGAACAATCGCGAAGATGAATGCAACCGGCAATAGAATCCGGAATACGCCGCGGATCAGGTCAACCCAGAAGTTGCCCAACCGATCAGTGCGACTCCTGGTGAACCCCCGGATCAACGCAACGAGCACGGCCATGCCGACTGCGGCTGACCAGAAGTTCTGAACGGCCAAGCCGGCCATCTGGACAAAGAAGCCGAGGGTCTCCCCGGAATACGACTGCCAGTTCGTGTTCGTGACGAACGAAATCGCGGTATTCAGCGACTGCAGCGCGGGCATCGCATCCTTGCCGTTTGCCAAGGGCAGGACTGACTGCAGGCGTAACAGGGCATACAGCCCGACAACCGATAACACCGAGAAGATGAGAACCGAACGCAAGTAGACCGGCCACCGCTGATCGGCATCAGGATCAACACCGATAACGCGGTAGGTCGCACGCTCGAACCAGGTGTGCTTCTGTGAGGTGTAAACCCGCGCCATGTAGTCGCCAAACGGGACATGGACGGCAGCTAACACGACGACCAATGCCGTGATGCTGAGGGCTGCACTCACCCAGCCGGTCATCAGAACTTCTCCGGCTTGAGTAGTGCGATCACAAGGTAGACGAGTAAGGCGATCACAATGATCAGGGCGATAGCCGCCTCAATTCCGGTCATCGCAACTTCACAGCCTCTCGGTCGCGCGCATGACGAACCAAACGATGACCGCAAGAACCAATCCGATGAGTAGTGCTGCCAGATCTGCCATGACTCCATGGAATCACCGCATTTGGCGACGGGAAACAGCCCTTAACGCGATCCATACGCCGTTGTGGCGAAGATCTACGCCGAACCAACTTGTAGCACCGCAGACGTTAGACAGCCGACAAGAATCGCCTAGGAAAAGCCACTGCCAAGGAAGAAGTAGAACAACGCCCACGACACGAACGCGTTGGGTATGAGCGAATCCAACCGGTCCATCAGTCCGCCGTGCCCGGGGAGCAACTTACTCATGTCCTTGACGCCGAGGTCACGCTTGATCGCGCTCTCGGCAAAGTCACCTGCCGTCGCGGTAACTGTCATGATCAAACCGGTGATCACGCCCTGCCACCAGGCAGCGTCCAAGAGCCAGACAAAGAGCCACGCCCCGACGACTGCCTGCAGGAGGAGTGACCCGGCGAACCCCTCCCAGGACTTCTTGGGGCTGATGCCAGGGGCGATCGGGTGCTTACCGAAGAGCACGCCAGCGACGTAACCGCCGATGTCGTTGGAGATGGTCAGCGAGATGAACACGATCACTCGTTGCGCGCCATCGGAATGGTCGAGCGTCAGCATGAGGAAGCCGACCATGAACGGCAGGTAGGCCGCCGTGAAGATCGACGCCGTTATGTCCTTGACGTACCCATCGACACCGCGGCGAATTCGCCACAACAGGATGAAAACGACCAACGTGCCGAAGGTCACGAGCTGGGCATCAATGCCCCATTGATACGTGGCCGCCGAACATGCGACAGCACCGATGTAGAGCGGAGTCCTGGCAATTCGAACCCCGGTATTGGCGAACGCGTTGGTGATCTCCCAGATCCCGATGCAGATGCACACGCATGCCAACGCGATGAACAGCCAGGGCTGAAGGAACAGCGTGACAAGCGCTACGACGCCAAGCGCAACGCCGACGGCGATGGCAGCTGGCAGATTTCGGCCAGCCTTCGGCTCTGCGGCTTCGCCGGAGTCGGCTGGTTGTGCCGCGGCTGCTTGGGATTCGTCCACGACTAGACCTCTAGGAGCTCGGCTTCCTTGTTCTTGAGGATGCCGTCGACGTGGCCAACGTGCTTGCCGGTGACATCATCGAGATGCTTCTCGGCTCGGCGGACATCATCCTCCCCGGCGTCGCCATCCTTCATCAACTTCTCCAACTGATCCTTCGCGGTGCGTCGGATGTTGCGAATTGAGATCTTTGCGTCTTCCGCCTTCGTACGGGCGACTTTGATGTACTCCTTGCGACGCTCCTCGGTCAGCTCGGGTAGGACCACCCGAATCAACTTTCCGTCGTTCGTTGGGTTCACACCGAGGTCGGATTCGCGGATCGACTTTTCAATTTCGGTCATTGCACTCGCGTCATAAGGCGTCACCAAGATCATCCGAGCCTCTGGGGTCTGAAATGAGGCCACCTGATTCAGCGGTGTTTGCGTGCCGTAGTACGCGACCGTCAGCTTGGCGAACATCGCCGGGTTGGCTCGACCGGTGCGCAAGGTCGCGAAGTCTTCCCGCGCGACCGTGATCGCCTTGTCCATCTTCGCTTCGGCTTCGAGAAGAATCTCGTCGATCACAGTGCACTCCGGTCAGGTCGTGGGCGTGTTGCCCCTAGATGAATGTTCTGTTCGCAGCAGCCTAGAACGTAACTGCCCCATTCGCCCGGGTGAGGCAGGCGCGACGGTGAATTCACGAATCGGCTCACACGGTTGCCGCGACGAGGGTGCCAATCTGCTCCCCAGATACCGCCCTCGCAATGTTTCCCTCTGTGAGCAAGTCAAACACGATGATGGGCATCTCGTTGTCGCGACAGAGACTGATGGCAGTGGCATCGGCGACTTTCAGGTCCTGAGTGAGGACGTCGTCATAAGTGAGCCGGTCGTAACGCTTCGCGTTGGGGTTCGTGCGAGGGTCATCGTCGTAGACGCCGTCGACACTCTTGGCCATCAACACGACCTCGCACCCCGTTTCCAGCGCCCGCTGGGCAGCGCAAGTGTCCGTGGAGAAGAAGGGCGCACCTAATCCGGCACCGAAGATGACAACCCTGCCCTTTTCCATGTGGCGGATTGCCCGTCGCGGCGTGTACGGCTCGGCGACCTGACCCATCGCAATTGCCGTCTGGACCCTGGTGCCGACGCCCTTGCGTTCCAAAAAGTCCTGCAGAGCTAGGCAGTTCATGACGGTGCCAAGCATCCCCATGTAGTCGGCTCGAGATCGATCCATCCCGCGTTCGGACAACTGCGCCCCACGGAAGTAGTTGCCTCCGCCGATTACCACCGATACCTGCGTGCCCCGGGTCACCACTTCAGCGATCTGCCGCGCGATGGCAGAGACGACGTCAGGATCGACCCCGAGTCCGCCACCGCCGGCAAAAGCCTCACCGGACAACTTGAGTAGGACGCGATTCCAACCCGACTCAGGGGCGTCCGGCCAACGTTCGACCGTTCCTTCCAACGTGGGTTGAACCGCGGCTGACATCAGATCGGTCTCCTGGTCGTTGACGATGGATCCGGTAAGCGAGTCTAGACCGGTTACTCCTGGCCGACCTTGAATCGCGCGAATCGGGTGACCTTGGCACCGTTCTCGTCGAGCAACGCCCTAACGGTCTTCTTGTTGTCACGGACGTATGCCTGCTCCAGCAGGCAGAAGTCCTTGAAGAAACCATTCGTGCGCCCGTCAACGATCTTACTGATGGCCTGCTCGGGCTTTCCCTCTTCGCGAGCAGTCTCCTCCGCGATACGCCGTTCATTTTCAACGACATCTGCCGGGACATCTTCGCGAGTCAGGTACTTGGGCGCCATCGCAGCAATGTGTTGAGCGATGCCCTTCGCGAGTTCCTCGTTGTCCTGATCGAGCTCCACGAGCGCGCCAACGCTCGGCGGCAGCGCCGGATCGTGCTTGTGGAGGTAGACGAATACCGATCCGGCGTCAAAGCGAGCGAAGCGACGGATCTCGATCTTCTCGCCCATCGTGATATTCGCTTCATCAAGCAGTTGCTGAATGGTCTTGTCCGCCTGAACCTCAGCCGCCATCAGCTCAGCAACATCGCCGGGCTTGCTAGTTGCAACGAAGCTTGAGACGTCGGCAGCCAGAGTCTGGAAGTCGTCGGTCTTGGCGACGAAGTCCGTCTCACAGTTCAACTCCAGCAGGACTCCGTGATCCGAGCCCTCCAGGTGAGCGACAACGAGACCGTTGGATGCGGCGCGGCTTTGACGCTTGCCGACATCCTTGGCTCCCTTGATGCGGAGAAACTCGACGGCCTTGTCGAAATCACCGTCTGCTTCCTCAAGCGCGCGCTTACAGTCCATCATTCCGGCGCCAGTGAGCTCTCGGAGTTTCTTCACATCTGCTGCAGCAACAACAGCCATGACTACTTGGCCTCGCCTTCGGTTGGTGCTTCCTCGGTTTTGGCGACTTCGGTGGAGGCTGCCTCTTCCGCCGTCACCGAAGCATTCACATGCGCAACTGCTTCGTCGATTGCCTGCCCGGCTTCTTCAGCAAGCTTCTGTTCGACAGCAGCTTCTTCGGCACCCGGGCTTCCGGCTTCAAGAATCTCCCGTTCCCATTCCGGCATCGGCTCAGCGACTTCTTCGCCTTCGGTCGCCGCTGCTGCAGCACCCGCGCGGGCCATTAGACCTTCCGCAGCAGCGTCTGCCACCACACGCGTCAGCAGCGCGACGGCGCGAATCGCGTCATCGTTTCCAGGCACCGGGTAGTCCACAACGTCTGGATCGCAGTTGGTGTCCAGGATCGCAATGACCGGGATGTGCAGCTTGCGGGCTTCGCCCACGGCCAAGGCTTCCTTGTTGGTGTCGACAATCCAAACGGCGCTCGGCACGCGCCCCATATCGCGGATACCGCCGAGCGTGCGCGAAAGCTTTTCCTTCTCGCGGCGCATCATCAGCAGTTCCTTCTTGGTGCGTCCGCCACTACTGGCGACGTCATCCAAGTCCATCTCTTCAAGCTCCTTGAGCCGCTGCAAGCGCTTGTGCACGGTCTGGAAGTTGGTGAGCATTCCACCGAGCCAGCGCTGGTTCACGTACGGCATTCCCACACGTGTTGCCTGCTCGGCGATTGCTTCCTGAGCCTGCTTCTTGGTCCCTACGAACAGCACCGTGCCGCCATGGGCAACGGTCTCGCGAACGAATTCGTACGCGCGGTCAAGGAACGTCAGCGACTGATTGAGATCCACGATGTAGATCCCATTGCGCTCAGTCATGATGAAGCGCTTCATTTTGGGGTTCCAGCGACGAGTCTGGTGGCCGAAGTGCACACCTGACTCCATGAGCTGGCGCATCGTTACGACGGCCATGGGTATTCCTTCCTGCGCTGCATCGCGAACCCGCAGGTGCAACCCACGAGCAAATCGACGCAGCTATTCGGTTTGACGCCCAGCCGGTTGGCTGAACTCCTCTCCCGACCACGATCACCGCCTTGGCGGACCAAGGACCTCGGTGTCGATCGCTGCCGACCGGCGGCAGAAACGAGATGTGATGTCACGGAACGATCCCGTGCGCCTCGGAGTCTACGCGAACCGGAGATCCACAGGCATCGCAGCGTGGACCTTGTCCACATCAGTACTCAACGACCCTGACCTCGCATCAGGGTTATCGGCAGGGTCATCGCATGCTCCGTATCGCTCTCACGTCGATCTTGGCCGTTCTCGGCCTGCTTTTCATGGGTCCAGCGTTGGCGGCCAGTGCCGCCGACTCCGCCCACTGGGTGTCGCCCGTGGGATCGGCTCCGGTTCCTGACCCGGTTGCCGGATTCGCCCCGCCCCCTGAACGCTGGCTCGCGGGTCACCGGGGTGTTGATCTCGCCGCTTTGCCCGGCGAAGAAGTTCGATCGGCTGGTGCGGGAACCGTGTCGTTCGTCGGAATGTTGGCTGGGCGTGGGGTCGTGACCGTCGTTCACGGGGGTCTTCGCACGACGTATGAGCCGGTCGACGCGATCGTGGTAACCGGCGAATCCGTCCGCCGTGGTCAGGTGATTGGACGACTCGCCGCCGGGGGCCACTGCAGCTTGCGGTGTTTGCACTGGGGGCTGCGCCGGGGAGACGAGTATCTGGACCCGATGCTCCTGCTAGAAATGCGTCCCCCGGTCCTGAAGACGCTCAAACAGCGGCGATCGGCCCAGCAGGGTCCGTCGACACGGACGGGCAGCGGCGCGGCCGGGCCAGTCGATCCGGCACCGCGCACAGGCCCCCCCAAGACAGCGCCGCCGCACGACGTGAGATCGCAGCCACTCGATACGGCGGGACCCGTTGAGCCCGAGCAAGCGTCGGCATCCGCATCTGGTCGTGTGGCGGCGCTTGGAGGACTTGCCGCCCTCGGGCTGGCAGGTGGTACGGCGATGGCTGTGCGGTCGCTTCGTACCAGGGGGAAGGGTTGGTAAGCCATAGCGACACCGATGTCCGCCCGTGACGGCTAACCTGCTTCGGCGACATCCGTCATCTTTGCTCGCAGTTGCAGCACCGCTTTGGTGTGCAGCTGGCACGCGCGACTTTCTGTGACGCCGAGTACCTGGCCAATCTCGTTGAGCGTGAGACCTTCGTAGTAGTAGAGCGTGACGACGATCTTCTCTCGGTCTGGCAGCGCTGCCACTGAATCCGCGAGAATGTATCTGGTCTCCTCGTTCTCAAATAGAGTGACTGGGTCCTCCGCCCTGGGGTCTGGCAGCGAATCGCCAAGGCTCGTCTTGTCACCGCGTTCGCCGCCTGCGTGCAACAGCTCATCCAGAGCCACAACGTTGACAAACGACACCTGGCTGAAGATCCGGCGGAGGCTGTCAACAGGGACACCAAGCTCGGCCGCTACCTCCTGTTCGCTGGGAGTTCGCTGGAGCTTCGCCTCCAACGTCGAGTAGGCACGCTCAACGTCGCGGGCCTTCGACCGAACCGACCGAGGGATCCAGTCAATGCTGCGCAATTCGTCGATGATGGCGCCTCGGATTCGACTAATCGCATAAGTCTCGAACTTGATTACCCGGTCAAGGTCGAACTTCTCGATCGCGTCGATGAGTCCGAAGATTCCGTAGGACACCAGATCGGCCTGATCAATGTTGCTTGGTAGACCCACGCCAACACGGCCAGCGACATATTTGACGAGTGGCGAATAGTGCAGAATGAGTTGGTCTCGCAGCTCGGGGTCTCCGCTGGATTTGTAATCCCGCCAAAGCTGCGCGAGTTGGGCCTCAGACTCCTCGTTCAACTCGTCTATTTCAGCCTCAGTGGGCACGTCAGCGGCGCTTTCGACGACACCACGCTGATCCGGCACCGTGACGACCCCAAACTCTGGTTCCTCAACGCCCAACGCTACGCCGGATTCGAGCACGCTCGCCACGCCAACCTGCGGAGGCTTATCCCCAGGTTCATGCGCGTGGGTGCGCTTGCTCATAGACCGACCTCAGACGCTCAAGTGAAACGTGCGTATACAGCTGTGTTGTTGCGAGAGTAGCGTGGCCGAGCAGTTCTTGGACGGTTCGCAAATCTGCTCCGCCCTCAAGGACATGGGTCGCGGCGGTGTGCCTAAGGCCGTGTGGAGCAATAGTGGGAACGCCGGGAAGTCCCTGTGTTGCAAGGCTTACCGCCCTCCGGGCGGTTCGCTGATCAAGACGACGACCTCGGAGTCCGAGAAAAAGTGCATCGTTACTCTCCGCTGTCACGAGCACGGGGCGGCCATCAGTCAGCCAAGCGTCCAGCCACTCCTGAGCAGGTGCGCCGAACGGAACCACTCGCTGCTTGTCCCCTTTACCCACCACCCGAATCGTTCGGCGCTGAAAGTCGACATCCGCCAAATCAAGTCCGCACAGTTCGCTGACGCGCACGGCGGAGGCATAGAGCAACTCGAGGATCGCTGCGTCGCGAATGTGAACTGCCCGAACGAATTCGTCCTCACCATCCTGCGATGTTGGCAGCTCAACTCGGTCAAGCACTTGCTGGATCTGATCCCGCCGCAAGACGGTCGGGAGTTCGCGCGGGATCTTTGGCGACGCCAAGCGCTGCCCAGGGTCGGTCTTCGCAACACCCGTGGACAGCAGCCAAGCCGTGAATGCCCGGGCCGCAGCTGCATGGCGGGCGACCGATGACCTCGCCGCACTTCGCGCAGCAAGGGAGCCCAACCATGAGCGCAGCGTCGCAAGGTTCAGCTCACCGGGATCGGTGATGCCATATCTGGTCGCATGAGCAGCGAGGCCACGGATGTCACCAACATAGGCTCGGATGGTGTTCGGGCTGCGCCGAACCTCGAACGCAAGGTATTCGGCGAAGGCAGCTACGGCAGATTCCCACGGCCCGGGCAAAGCGACGGCAACCCCGGCACCGCCCACTTCAACACCCTGCTCCTGCGCGCCCACACTCCAACCGTGCCGTGATCGGGTTGCTCAGTCAACTCAACGCGGTCGACGTTGCCCGCCAACCCTTCGCCGTCCTGGCAACCAAGGATTTCCGTTCGAGTAGGTGCAGCGTCGCCCCGGCGAGATCCGGGGAGATCCCCACTAGCTGGGCCACCTGCAGAGCCGTCATCGACCGCGGGGCGCACAGATCAAGAACATTCCGCTCTATCAGATCAATCTCAGCATCGGCGACTGCAAGTTCGGTCGACGGTGTCGCTGAGTGCAGTACCTGGTCGATGACATCGTCCGCGCTAGTCACCAACGTGGCGCCACCTCGTCGAATGAGATCGTGACACCCTGCCGACATCGCAGAAGTGATCGGTCCGGGAACCGCACACAGCCACCTGCCCATGGCATCCGCCTCCCGCGCGGTGGAAAGCGCACCAGACCGAAGTGCGGCCTCCACGACCACCACCAACGGGGCCAGCGCGGCTATCACTCGATTGCGAACGAGGAATCTCTGGCGATTCGGATGGGCACCCAATGGCACTTCGCTGACAACGGCACCTTCGTCGTAGAGGCGGGAGAACAGCGCGTCGTTTGAGGGCGGCACCGGAAGATCAACGCCGGCGGCACTGACGGCGATGGTCGGCCCATTGACGGCCAACGCCCCCCGATGACTTGCGGCGTCAATCCCCACCGCGCCACCAGACACCACACACCATCCCTGGCTGGCCAGCTGAGCACATAGTTCCTCGGCCGCCCAGGTTCCGTAGCGGGTCGCCGCCCGCGCCCCCACCACTGCAACGCTTCTTGCCGCGGCCCGCCGCAGTTCGAGCGTTCCTTTCACCCTCAGCGCCAGTGGTGCTCGCTCCTGGAGGTCATCCAACTGGGTGGGCCACGCTGGACTTTCCGGACACACCAGCGCTACCCCTTGGGCCGCAGCGTTGTCCCGCTCCTCGTGCGCTTGGCGTAGCCACGGCTCTGCGTGCCAACGCCGCCGAAGGACCGAGAGGCCCGCAGTCAGGTCGTGCTTCGAACAGAGCACGTTCACTGCACCGACCGCTCCGTGTTCGGCCACCAGCAGCCCAACTGCGGCATTGCCGGGTTCAAACGCGGCAGACAGCGCCAGGCGAGCGGTCATGTCATCACAAGTCTCCAACTCAGGCCGCCCACTGATCTTCTGAAGCCCGCAAGGCCACAGCAGCTCCTATGTCAGATTCAGTCGGCTCCTCGCGACCTGCCAGCGCGGCGACGCTCCACGCGACACGTATCACTCGATCTCGGCCGCGCAAGCTGTCATTGCGACAGGCGCTCTCCAGAGCCCGCCGCGCGGTTCGGGGCAACGGCCACCTGTTGAGAAGCTCCTCCGAGGGAACGTCGACCATGAGCGACCACGGCGTTCCCCGAAGCCGATGTCGTATGCATTCACGGGCATCGACCACTCGAGCTGCGATTGCGCGCGTCGGCTCAGCGCTGGCGTCTTCCGACAGACTCGCCAGCGAGGGGCGACCCAAGACGACTCTCACGTCCACACGATCCAACAGCGGGCCTGACAGTCGCGCCAGGTAGCGGCGCCGTTGGGTCGGAGTGCAGCGACAAATGCTGCCACGATGAGTGTCCAAGGCATTCCCGCACGGGCACGGATTCGTCGCGAGCACGAGTTGAAACCGGGCAGGCAGGACTAGCTGGAATCCCGCACGCGCGATGCTGACGACTCCGGATTCCAACGGCTCCCGCAATGCGTCGAGCACACCCGGTTCGAACTCGGCGGCCTCGTCAAGGAACAGAACACCGCGATGGGCCGACGAGACCATGCCGATTGTCGGGCGACTGTCCGAACCCCCGCCAACCATCGCCGCTCGGGAGGCAGTGTGGTGCGGAGCAAACCAGGGCGGCCTGCGAACCAGGCCACTTGTGATCGTTCCTCGACTTCGACCAGTGAGTTGCTGAATCGCCGTCACCTCTAAGGCTTGTTCATCGTCGAGGTCGGGAAGCAGCCCTGGAAGCCGTTCCGCCAGCAGCGTCTTGCCCACACCTGCGCGGCCCAGCAACGCGACGTGGTGTCCGCCTGCGGCGGCAATCTCCAGAGCAAAGCGGGCCTCTGGTTGACCCCTGACGTCCGCCATATCTCGTGTCGGCACTTCACTGAGGCCCGCGGCCGAGGATGCCGGGGGGAAAGCGTCACCCGGGCCCACTGAGTCAGGCTCGTGCTCCCCGTTGAGCCGTGCCACAAGTGCTCTCAGCGTCGGAACTTCGAGCACCTCAAGACCGGGCACCTCGCGAAGGGAACGGCAATCCAGCGGTCCCGCAGCAAGGACCTCCGGAGTGGGATCGGACGATCGACGTAGTGCTAGCGCCGCAGCGAGAGCGCCCGCGGCTGGGCGCACCCGGCCATCAAGACCAAGCTCACCCAGCGCAACGATGCGAGCCGCCTCAGGCGCAGGAAGCTGGCCGTCGGCGGCGAGGATTGCGACGGCGATCGCAACGTCCAGCCCCGATCCCCGCTTGGGTA